>Ga0129307_1000317_pt1 | contig 80579 bp, 69 predicted proteins | sample P1105metagenome_FD_94437 | JGI IMG/M metagenome (GOLD analysis project Ga0129307, IMG submission 94437) | Capybara group fecal microbial communities from Wisconsin, USA - P1105 metagenome | ecosystem: Host-associated > Mammals > Digestive system > Large intestine > Fecal | place: USA: Wisconsin...
CATCAGCTTCTGGATCGTCATCACAAGCTCGTCGAGCGTCGATTCGTCGCCATTGCGGATGTCGCTGGCCACGCAGCCGCGGATGTGCGCGGCCAGCAGCTCGCGGTTGAACGCGTTCATCGCAGCTGTCACCGCCGAGCACTGCACAAGGATGTCGGGGCAGTAGGCACTGCGCTCAACCATGCCTTTGATGCCGCGGATCTGCCCCTCGATGCGGTTGAGGCGGTTCATCAGCTTTTTCACTTCTTCCGGCGTGCGCTCCTTTGTGCGGGTCCCCGCTCCGGCAGCGCAGTGCGGACAGCTTTTTTCCATGTCGTTCGCCTCCGTTCATTTCAGCCGCATCTTATACCCCCATTGGGTATTTGTCAAGCGAGTGAAACTGTTTATGCATCGCGTTCGGCCGAAAAATATCTCCACATGGAACAAAAGGCCGAAAACGCCCCCTACCCCAGAAAGTAAGCCAAACTATCCGGCAAAATCGGGCAGAAAGACCTCAGCCGTTTTAACGAGGAATCATAAAAAAAACAAGCGCAGATTGATTTCGGGCCTCATGACTTCAATCAGTGCCTGTTAGGAATCAGCGCTTTTGTGTGATATATTGTATTTGCAGCAGATAACGAAAATGGAGGTGCAGATCGAAGATGAAATCATTTGCTTACCGCCTGGCAGAAGCCAGAAAAAACAAGGGTCCGACACAGGGGCAGGTAGCGGGGCAGTTATATATTACGACACAGTCTGTGAGCTCCTGGGAATGTGGGAATTCGATCCCGGATACGGAAAAACTGCCGGAGCTTGCAGCTTTGTACGAAGTTACCACAGACTGGCTTCTCTGCGGTGAACAGCCGGCAGCGGAAATCCTGGAGGTCACTTCCAATCTCTCCGACCGGCTGTTCAGCGAAGAACGCATGGCAACGTATGTAGGCGCATATTGCAATGCAAAGGGCCTGTATCAGACAAAAAGGGCTTTGGAGTTTGCCAAGGAAAAGCATAATGGTCAATATCGAAAAGCCGGCCACAGTGATGAACGAGTTCCCTATATTTATCATCCGCTGCTTTTGACATGTCACGCTTTAGCCTTGGGGATTGAAGACGATGATCTCTTATCGGCATGTCTTCTCCATGACGTTTGTGAGGACTGCGGCGTTCAGCTCGATGAGCTGCCAGTAAATGATCAGACCAGGGAAGCCGTCCGGCTGCTGACAAAACCGGTGAATTTCGAAAAAACTGCTCCTGAATACAGGGCCTACTACGAAGGGATCGCCGGCAACAGAATCGCATTGATCGTAAAACTTCTCGACCGCTGTAACAATATCTCAAGCATGGCGACCAGTTTTACCGATAAACATATTGCTGAATACATCAAGGAAACACACGAGTACATCCATCCGCTGATGGAAAAAGCTAGAGATAATTACCCAGAGTATTCTAACCAGCTCTTCCTGATTCGCTATCATATGAACAGCGTCTTGGAAGCGCTGCGGCATCATATGCGGTCTTCTCTTTGACAGAAAAGATGGGGGGCAAAATGACTTACTCGGAATTCAGGGAGCAATTTTCATGTGTCGAAAGCTTTATACAGGCTTATGGGCAATTATCATTCAAAGAAGCCAAGGCCATGATCGATGCAGAAAAGAGTTCTCCTGGCATGAGAGCCTGTATGATTATAAAATGGCGTGAAGCCAGAAGAAAAGTCATACTGAGGAACATCGACGTTCGTTTGCCGAATAACGGCGGACTGAATATTGTTTTTTATGAATTTGACAGCGAATTTGACGGAAATGACTTTCAGTATAAATACTCCCTTGACTCCAGCAATGCCGACAAATTTATAAAGATGCTTCCTCATATCTATGACGAACTCATGGCAGATATCGAAGAGTGGCTGATTGAAAACATACAATGCGATGGCACAGGCCTCGATTTACAGCAAAAGTGGATCCAAATGGGACTGCATGGGAAACGAGTCGTTATCGAAGATTATCCTGGCGGTATTTATCGGGAAGAAGAATTCTGAGGGGAAAACCGCAATAAAGAATGGGCAGAATTACAAGCTGAAGATAAATTCATATACGGCTCAGCTGTTTGGTATCCCAGAATCTCATCGCGCTGTTTCAGCAAAGCCCCTCATACTCATGAAGTTTTGTTTTGCCGGCTCTTGTTGTAATCCGGCCAGCTGGGGCGTTTGCTTGCGGGCACGTACTTTTCGGTGAGCGAGCGGAACGTGTCGATCAAAAAGCCCAGACCGACAGGCGGCTCACAGCCGGCGCCGCCTTGACCGTAGGCGTGGATCGTCTCGCCCGACGAATAGCGCACGTCGACGAAAAAATACGTGCCGCGGGCGCTGTTCGTCTTCGAAAAGCCGTTGATCTGCGGCAGGCGGTTGGCGATCAGGTCGGCATGCAGCTCATCAAGCGCCGACAGCGGCGCGGTGTACTCGTACTTTTCCGTTTCGCTGAACACGGCGCTTATTTTCGCGCCGTCTGCGATACGTTCAGCGGCAAAGCGGTAGACGCCGTGCGGACGGCGAAGGTTTTTCTCCTCATCGGGGACCCAGCGGCCGTCTTTTTTGACCATGTATTTGATGCCTTCATGCTTGTATGCCGAGTTGAATGAGACGATCTTCGTATCGTTCACGAACTTGGGAGCACTGGGATCGCTGAGATCGGTCGTGCCGCCGCGCATCACCCGGGCAATGCCGAATCCCGGCGGCAGGAGCACAGCGCCCCCGGCACACGAAACCACGAACGCGGCGCAGAGCGCGGCAAGAGGGATCTTCACATGCACCACTCCTTTTCCATGTGGAACAAGGTGTTTTGATTATGTGTGTCAATTCAACGGCACGACGGCGATGGAGTTGAACGGGCTGCCGTCGAAGAGGATGGTCGAGGTGGCGCAGTAGACGAAGCAGCTGGTCTCGCCGTCGTAAAAGCGCACGATTTTCATCTTGCGGAAGAACGCAGAGCGCGACTTGAACACTTCGGCTTCCTTCTTCTGTTTTTTGTCAGGAACGATGGGCGCCGGATCGGTCTTGACGATCGACAGCGAAAAGCGCGCCGGGTCTTCGGCCAGCCCCACGGCGCCGGAGATGCCGCCGGCTTTGGCATACGAGACGTAGCAGACGATGCTGGGGAAATCAGGATCGCGGAAGGCCTCGACGACGACTTTGTGATTGGGGCCCAGCAGCTTGAACGCGGTATCGACGGAGCCGACTTCCCAGCGTTCTTTCTGCGCCAGGGCCGGAGCTGCCAGGACGAGCAGCGCGCACAGCAGCGCGGTGATTTTTTTCATGAGTGGATCGCTCTCCTTATAAAATAAATAATGCCGGAAGGCGCAAAACCTTCCGGCATTTATTGTACACGATTTTTACTTCTTGGGAGCGGGAGCTTTCTTCCAGCTGTCGTTCAGCTTTTCCTGAGCGCGGAACATCTTCATTGCCGCGCCGGCGCTCTCGTAAGCCGCACCCACGCCCGCGGAATCGGCAGCGTAGTCCATGGCAGCCTCGCGGCGGATGCCGAGCGATCCGGCCTCGGCCACGGAGTCGATGTTGGCGCCCATGAAGATGAACTTCCAGCCGTACTTCTCCTGCGCGTCGCTGACGAGCTTCTTCACGGCGCTACGGCTGAACTCGCGGCTGGCGTTCTCAAGGCCGTCTGTCATGATCATGAAGACGACGAGCTCGGACTTGGGGCAGACATCAGCCTTCTTGAAGTCGCCGTCCACGCTCATGATCGTCATGCCGACTGCGTCAAGCAGCGCTGTGGTGCCGCGGGCGTAATATTCTTTGGAAGTCAGGGGCTTCACGTCCTTGATCGGCACGTTTTCGTACAGCGTCTCGTACTTGTTGTCGAACAGCACCGTCGTCACCTTCGCCGAACCGGCTTCGGCGCGCTGCTTGTCGATGAAGCTGTTGTAGCCGCCGATGGTGTCGCTGGTGAGGTGCGACATCGATCCGGAACGGTCAAGGATGCAGACGATGTGCACCTTGTTCGTGTCGAGCTTCGCGCACTTGTCAGTGTGATCATGCTTCAGCTCAGGCAGCGCCGCCTCGACAGGGCGCGGCGGCCGGGGAGCGGGGACGCGCGGTCCGGGCAGCACCGTGGCGCATGAAGCTGACGCAAGCGCGGACAGAGCCAGGAACAGAGCAAACAGTTTTTTCATGATGATCTCTCCTTTTTATGTTCGTTTCTTAAGGAGACACTGATTAAATGAGCCCGATGAACTGCCGAGGGATTTCGTTGTCTGGCAAGGAGAAGCGAAGAGGCATAGCGGGACTATGGTGACGACGCGAAGCTAGTCCTTTAGGGTGAGCTTCGACGCGGCCAGGCGGCGAAAGACCCGGCAGGGCGCGGGCGAATTAATCAGCGTTTCCTTGATGCCATCCGCACAACGCGGAAGCGTTTCACGCTTTTCAGGCTGAGATAAGCATACTCGAAAAAAGAGGGCGGCGCATCACCCGCGCGGGCGATTTATGGGGAACGCTGAGAAAATACATCATTGCCTGCAAAATACTGTCTGAGGGGCTTCTCCAGCGTACAGCATCAGCATGATGTGGATCAGTCAGAGTTTTTTATCAGCAATTCTCCGCCCAGCAGCGGCGCGTCGACGCCGAGCTGAGCCTTCCGCAGCTCGGGGCCGGGACGGTACGAAGGCGGCAGCAGCGGGAACATGTAGTCGCGCAGATCGTCGAACAGTCCTTCGAGGTTCGACAGCCCCCCGCCGATGACGATCGCCTGAGGATCGAGCAGGCAGGTCAGCGAAACGAGCACGCAGCTCAGCGCGCGCAGCCCTTCGGCAAAGGGACGGGCCAGCCAGCGGTTTTCACGCTGCTCCCAGAGGACGCGCATGTCGCTGCCGTAACCGTACTTCTCGCCGGCATGCTCAAAGACGTTCGCCGAAAAGAAGCTCTCCAGATGGCTTCTCCCGCCGCAGCCGCAGCCGCGGTCGTCGAGCAGGGGAAAGTGCCCGATCTCGCCGGTGCGTCCGTGTGCGCCGCGCACGAGCCGGCGGCCGATCACGACCGAGCCGCCCACGCCCGTGCCGAGCGTGATGAAGACGAAATCGTCAAGATCCCGCGCCGCACCTCTGTTCATCTCGCCGAGAGCGAAAAGATCACAGTCGTTCGCAAGCGTCACGGGCCAGCCGCACATCTGGCTCAGATCGTCTGCCGTCACGCCCTCCCAGCCGTTCAGGTTGGGGCAGGCGCCGACGCGCGTGCCGTCGATCACGAAGCCAGGCACGCCCAGCGCCAGCGGAGATCCAGCCGGACAGTCCGCTTCGGCTAGAAGCTCGCGGATACGCGCACAGACAGCCTGCGGCGTGCGCTCCTTGGGCGTGGCCGTCGTGATCTTGGCGGTCACGGCACCGTTGTCGGCCGTTCCGACGGTCAGCGTGTGACCGCCGATGTCGGCAGCGGCGATCATGCGCGGCGCTCCGGGACTTTTTCCCAGCGCGTCGCGAAACTCGCGATCAGCGTGTCGCCGCTGGTGATGCGGTGGCGGAAATTCAGGCCGTCCTGCTGCGTTTCGACGAGCAGCTCCATGCCGCTGAGCGCCTCGTGCTTATAGACGATGTCAGCTTCGACGATGCCGCAGCCGAGGTACACGTCCTGCGGCACGGCCTCGGCGGCCCAGCTCAGGTAATAGGCGTTGTTCACATGGCCGTTCACGTCCAGCTCGCCCAGCCTCACGCGCAGCTTCGTGCTCAGATCGACGCGATCAAGCGGCTCAGGATCGATGAACTCGGGCTCGAAGACTTCTTCGGCGCGGTCCATGAACACCTGCGGCAGCACGCGGCTCATTCTCAGAGGCCGGCGCTTAGCCAGATCGACGTAGCACCACTTGCTGTCGGCCAGGCCGAACTGCGTTCCGTCGTCGTCGAGGAAGCGAAAGCGGCGGCACGAGTAGAGGTCGCGCAGCGGCCGGTGTCCCGTGTTGATGGTGACGCTGTCGCCGGCCATCAGAGGCTTGTTCAGGCGGATCGTGTACTGCAGCAGCATCCAGCCGCAGCCGTTCGTCCAGTAGTCGGCGGGCGGATTGAGCGCTTCCACCGCGCCGTCGGCGGCGTCCTGAAACATGTTGAGCATGTGAAAGGGCTTGAGCGCGTAGCCGGGCGTCACTTCGGACAGCGGCACGACGAACTTTTTTGTGAACATCAGAGCCATTTTTGCTTCTCCTCCTGATTTGTCGCGATTGTAAATGAAACGGCACTTTTTAAAAATTGTCGTTTTCTCCAATTTTACCACGCAAACCCCGAAAAAAAGGAAGCACCGCGCGGGCGCTTCCTTTTTTCATTCTTAAGGAAACGCTGATAAAATACGTCATCTCCTGCGAAACGCTGTCCGAGGGGCTCCTCCAACGTACGGAAGTACGCCTCCGGAGCCCCTTTCGGACAGGTTTCTTCGGATCTGACGCATTTTCTCAGGTTTCCTGCGCGCTGGTCAAATTCTGCATAATAGGATTAAATCAGCGTTTCCTTAATTACTGCTCGTTTTTGCGCAGCTGCGCCGCCAGCCAGCCGTCGCGGAAACTCTTGTAGTCGGCCAGGTTCTGCTCGATCAGCCGGGGCGTGTCCAGCCCGTAGGGACAGCGGCTCTTGCACGCGTTGCAGTGGATGCACTTCTCCGCCTGCATCATCATGGCATAGCTCTTTTCGCTCATCCACGGGCCGACGGGCGAGCGGCGCAGAAACAGCGACATGCGCGCTACCGTCTGGATCTCGATGCCCGCGGCGCAGGGCTGGCAGTAGCCGCAGCCGTGGCAGAAGCTGCCGGCCAGTTCACGCTTTTCCTTCTCGATCTCCTCCGCCCAGTCTTCGTACTTGGGCGGATTTTTTTCCATCTCCAGGAACTGATCGAGCTCGCTTTCGCGCTGCACGCCCCAGATCGGCACCACGAACGGATATTTCTTCATGAACACAAAGGCCGTCTCAGCGTGCTTGAGCAGACCGCCGGCCATGCCCTTCATGGCGATGAAGCCCATGTCGCGCTCGTGCGCCAGCAGGGCCAGGTCGATGTCCTCCTGCGGCGCGATGCAGGTGAGCGGGAACTGCAGCGTGTCATACGCGCCGGACAGCACGGCAGCGCGGGCACGCTCCCGTCCGTGATTGGTGATGCCGATGAAGCGCACATAGCCGCGGCGCTTGGCCTCCACGCAGGCGGCGTAGGTGCTGTGAGGATCGTTCACGTCGGGCAGCTCGGACGGATTGTGCAGCTGGATCAGGTCGATATAGTCGGTCTTCAGCCGCTTGAGGCTGAGCTGGATGTGCGACAGCACCGTGTCGTAGTCCTTGCCGCCGCTTTTGGTGGAGATGATGATATGCTCGCGCACGTCAGAGAGCGCTACGCCGATCTTCTCCTCGCTGTCGCTGTACGCATTGGCGGTATCGAAATAGTTGATCCCGTTGTCATACGCCTTGCGCAGCAGATAGCCGGCGTCCTTCACCGAGATGCGCTGGATGGGCAGGGCGCCGAACGACGAAGCGCTGACCATCAGGCCGGTTTTGCCAAGACGAATCTTTTCCATTTGAGGATCCCCCTTTTCCTGAAAAAACAAATTCCCCCGTGTTTACTCTACCATAACGCGCAGGCAATGACAAAGGCAAAATTTTTTTACGGCAAATTCATGACCCGTCTGGTATAATAGTTCAGTTACGGTTCAAATAACACGAAGGTATTTTTTTCAGCCCGCAAAGGAGGGACGCTCGTGTTCATCCCCATCGAAGGAGAAGACTGCATCTTTCTCGAAGACGTGATCGCGCTCGTCCACGATTCAGGCGTCACCACCGTCTATTACGGAAGCGGCCGCACGAGCGTCACCGGATTTCGCCCCGTCACGCTGGCGCGCCGCTATCGCGAGCTGATGAAGGAAGCGCTCCACCCCGAGCTTCCACGTTTGCAGCAGGAGGTCGAAAACTCATGAGCACACAGTACACAGCCGAAGACATCCAGATCCTCGAAGGGCTCGATCCGGTCCGCAAGCGGCCGGGCATGTATATCGGCGACACCACGACGCGCGGACTGCATCACTGCGTTTACGAAGTCGTCGACAACTCCGTCGACGAGGCGCTGGCCGGTTTCTGCACCGAGATCACCGTCACGCTGCACCCGGATCAGAGCGTCAGCGTCGCCGACAACGGCCGCGGCATCCCCGTCGATCCGCACCCCTCCAACGGCCGTCCGGCGCTCGAAGTGGTGCTCACCGTGCTGCACGCGGGCGGCAAGTTCGACAACCACAACTACAAGATCTCCGGCGGTCTGCACGGCGTCGGTGTCTCAGTCGTCAACGCGCTTTCCGAGTGGCTGGAAGTCACCGTCTGCCGCGATGGGCGCGAATGGCACGAGCGTTTTGAGCGCGGCATCCCCGTCACCGACCTCACCGGCGGCACGCCGACTGAAAAGCGCGGCACCACCGTCACCTTCAAGCCCGACGCGACGATCTTCGACGATGTGACGTTCTCGGCCGAGACGCTCGGCAATCGCTTCCGCGAGATGGCCTTCCTGATCCCCGGACTCAAGTTCACCTTCGTTGACGAGACGCAAGGCAAGACCTGGACGTACCATTACGAGGGCGGCGTGAACGAGTTCGTCAAGTACCTCAACAACGGCAAGGAGCTGCTCACGCCCGAGCCCATCGTCGTGCGCGGCGCCAAGGACAATGTCTCCGTCGAGATGGCTTTTCAGTACACCAGCGAATACGTCGAACGCCTGTTCAGCTTCGCCAACCTGATCAACACGATCGAGGGCGGCACGCACGTGGCCGGTCTGCGCAGCGCCATGACGCGCGGCATCAACGAAGGCGCGCGCCGCGCCGGCGTGCTCAAGGAAAAGGACGAGAACCTCTCCGGCGATGACCTGCGCGAAGGCCTGACCTGCGTGCTCTCCGTCAAGCTGAGCACGCCCCAGTTCGAAGGCCAGACGAAGACCAAGCTGGGCAACGGCGACGTGAAGGGCATCGTCGATTCGATCATCTACGACGGCTTGCTCGCGGCGCTGGAAGAGCAGCCGAACGTCATCAAGCCGATCATCGAAAAAGCCATCAAGGCGCGCCAGGCGCGCGAAGCGGCCAAAAAAGCGCGCGAGCTCGTACGCAAGTCGGCCCTCTCCGGCCTGTCGCTGCCCGGCAAGCTGGCCGACTGCTCCAGCCGCACGGCCGAGAACTGCGAGGTCTACATCGTCGAGGGAGACTCGGCAGGCGGCAGCGCCAAGCAGGGCCGCGACCGCAAGTTCCAGGCCATCCTGCCCCTGCGCGGCAAGATCCTCAACGTCGAAAAAGCCCGCATGGACAAGATCCTCAGCAGCAAGGAGATCCGCACCATCATCACCGCCCTGGGCTGCGGCATCGGCGAGGACTTCGACATCAGCAAGCTGCGGTACAACAAGATCATCATCATGACCGATGCCGACGTCGACGGCGCGCATATCAGCACGCTGCTGCTGACGTTCTTCTTCCGCCACATGCGCGAGCTGATCGAAAAAGGCCACGTCTATCAGGCCGTGCCGCCGCTCTATCGCGTGCAGGTCGGCAAGAAGATCGACTATCTCTACAGCGACCGCGAGCTGCGAAAGATGATGGACAGCCTTGAATCCGAGGGCAAAAAGGCCGCTGTGCAGCGCTACAAGGGCCTCGGCGAGATGAACCCTGAACAGCTCTGGGAGACGACGATGGATCCGGCGACCAGACTGCTTAAGCAGATCGAGCTGGACGACCTGGCCGGCGCCGACGAATATTTCGACATCCTTATGGGCGACCGCGTCGAACCTCGCCGCGCTTTCATCGAACAGCACGCCCACGAAGTCAGCAACCTCGACGTGTAAAAGGCAAAATTCAAAGCCACCACGAAGACACAAAGACACAAAGGACCACAAAGGAATAATAGATAAAGATCCGCGTCCAGAAAAAATTTTTCAGGGCGCGGATCTTTTTACTATCAGATTGTTTTACATGAATAACGAATATAACGCGCGAGACGACTTTTTTATTTTCTCTCCGTTACTTCCTTAGCTCACGCAGCTCCGAATGAAATTTATAAATGACGTTGTAGAATCATAAAGCTCATGATACAATTTCACTACAACACTTATAATTCTTATGCAGGGAGGATTTTCACATGACTGAAGCAACCGAGAAGAAATCACTGACGATGCGGTTCCTCGACGGCGTTGAGCGTGCGTGCAGAAAGCTGCCGCCGCCGGCCATCCTGTTCTGCCTGCTGTTCGTGATCACTGCCGTGATCGGCTGGCTGTGCGTCATGGGCGATGTCTCCGTCGTCAACCCGGCCAACGGCAAGACTGTCACCGCGCAGAACCTGTTCAGCACCAAGGGCGTTGAATGGCTGCTCACCAACCTGACGAAGAACTTCACCGGCTACGCGCCCATGGGCCTGGTCATGTGCATGACGCTGACGATCGGCCTCTGCGACGAGTCGGGGCTGCTGAAGGCGCTGATCCAGAAGTATCTGCGCAACGTGCCGCCTTCGCTGATGGCTTACGTGGTCGGCTTCATCGGCGTTATGGGCAACATCGCCTCCAACACGGCCTATGTCGTCGTGCCGCCGCTGGCCGCGGTCGCCTTCCTCGGCGTGGGCAAAAACCCCATCGCCGGCATGATCGCATCGTTCGCGGGCTGCTCGGCCGGTTTCACCGCCAATATGCTGATCGCCGGCACTGACTCGCTGGTCGCCGGTCTGACGAACGACGCGATCAAGGGATTCCTCGGCGCCGAATCGACGTTCCGCGTCGACGTGACCTGCAACTGGTACTTCATGATGGCGTCGACCTTCCTCTGCGCCCTCGTCATCGGCTGGGTCAACAACCACATCGTCGAGCCCCGTCTCGGCAAATATGAGGGCGACGCTGACACATCGGGCGTACAGGACCTCACCCCCGAGCAGAAGCTCGGCCTCAAGCGCGCCGCGCTGGGCTCGCTGGTCTTCATCGCGATCATCCTCGTCGGCTACTTCTGGGGCCCGCTGGGCCTGACCAAGTCGGGCGCGCGCAAGTTCATCGGCTCGGCGTTCCTGAGCGGCCTGATCCCGATCCTGTTCTTCTTCTTCGCCGTCCCCGGCATCCTCTACGGCTACACGGTGGGCTCGTTCAAGAGCTCGGCTGACGTGAACAAGGCCATGGTGCGCCAGACGGCCGCCGTCGGCTCCTTCGTCGTGCTCTGCTTCTTCGCCGGTCAGTTCCAGGGGCTGTTCAACTGGACCCGCTTAGGGACCATCCTCGCTATCGAGGGCGCGAATTTCCTCAAGGGCATCGGCTTCACGGGCATCCCCATGTGCGTGTGCTTCATCTTCGTGGCCGCCTGCATCAACATCCTCATCAGCTCCAGCGCCGCCAAGTGGGCCATCCTTGCGCCTCTGTTCGTGCCCATGTTCATGCTGATGGGCTACCACCCCGGCTTCACGCAGCTGCTCTACCGCCTCGGCGACTCGCCCTCCAACTGCATCTCGCCGCTCTCGGCCTATGTGTGGATGATGCTCAGCGTCGTTCAGGCCAAGTACAACAAGGACGCGCACATCGGCACGATGCTCTCCAATCTGGTGCCGTACTTCCTGGCGCTTCAGATCATCTGGGTGACGTTCTTCATCATCTGGGCCTATGCAGGCATCCCCATCGGCCCCGGCGTCACGATGTCCCTGCCCGCGGGCGTTCTGCCGTAAGGGTTTTTGTCTGATCCGCGAATCATAGCGTAAAAAGGGAGCGGAAAGCCTGTATGGGCCTTCCGCTCCCTTTTTACTGTGCGGCATGAGAACGCCGTTTATTTCAGGAGGATGCGCACGCCGAAGAACGCGACGGCGGTGCCGACGGCGACGTTGAGGACGTCGGCGGCACCCGGCGGGATGAACTCGGACAGCACAGTCCCGAGCGCGGCGACGCCGCTCAGAAAAAACACGGTGGCCGAGACGAGCCCGGCGGCGAAGACGGGAAAATCCCTTCTGCCGTACTGTTTCTCCGTCATCTCGGCGGTGAGGATGCCGCCCCAGAAGACGATCGTCAGCGGATTCGACAGCGTCAGGACGAGTCCCTGAAGAAAAACGCTTCCGACGTCGGCCGTCACCGCGAAGCCGGGGATAAAACCGCGTCCGAAGACGCTCAGGACGATGTTCAGCCCAAAGAGCACGAGCACAGCGGCGCTCGAGATTTTCAGCGCGCGTCCGGCGCCCGTTTTTTCCAGCAGACGGCTGACGCCGGCGGCGGCCAGAAAGATGTAGAACGCGTCAACGAGCGCGACCGCGCTGACGAGCGTGAGCGCCGGCAGCAGTCCGCCGTTTTGCGCCGTGCTGAAGACGAGCAGGCACACGGGGCCGACGGCAAATTGCAGCAGCAGTCCGAATTTCAGTCCGTTCAGGTAATGTTCCATCAAAACTCCTTTTCTTCCGTGTCCATGATAAAAACAAACTCTTCAAACGCGGCGAATATTCCTCGCGTTTGAAGCATTTGACATGTCTCGGGGCGGCTAGACGAAACTCCGGGCCGCACCGGCGATGGAGCGTGCAACGGCTTCGACGCCGAAGGCGCTGGAGTTGACGGTGAGATGATAGTGGCGCGCCTCGCCCCATTTGGCGCCGGCATAATACTGATAGTGCTTAGCGCGGATCTTGTCGTTGCGCTCCACGGTCTTTTCGGCTCCGCTCTCGGGCAGGCCGTAGTCCTTCACGGCGCGGGCAACGCGGTCGGCCAGCGGCGCATGGACGAAGACGTTGAGGCAGTCGGTGCGCTCGCGCAGGATGTAGTCGGCGCAGCGCCCGACGATGACGCAGGGGCCTTTGTCGGCCAGCTCACGGATGATCTTACTCTGCATGATGAACAGGCTGTCGGAAGCAGGCAGGCCGTCGTTGACGAAGACGGTGTTGGCGTAATAGCCGTTGGCAGCCAGGTTGAAGAGGAAGTTGGGCGTGACCTGCTCTTCGGTGTTCTTGATGTAGTCGATCGCAAAGCCGCTCTTCTTGGCGGCAAGGTCGATGAGGACCTTGTCATAGAAGCCGTAGCCCAGCTCTTTGGCGACCAGTTCGCCGATGGTGCGTCCGCCGCTGCCGTACTCGCGGCTGATGGTGATGACATGCGCAGTCATGATGAAAAACCTCCCGGTTTGATGACCGGCGAAAGCGCTTCGCCGGATGAATAATCAACGTTTCTTTGCTTAAAATACCACAAACAGGCGCACTTTTCCAGCGAAATTTCATGATTCCGCCCCGCAAAGCTCGAAAACACGGCCGCAAAAGGCATAAATACTGAAATTTTCGTCCCGGAACGGCAATATTTCAGCGGGGCTCTTGACAGAAAAAAAACACGGGCTATAATTTACGCAACAATTTGATATGCGGATAAAGGCGATGAACCGGAACCCGCAAAACAGCAGAGCACGCTTCCAGAGAGAGAGCCCCGCGGCTGAAAGGGCTTTCGCGCGCCAGTTTTGCGGCAAGGCCCGGGGAGCTGGGGCGGAAAGGCGCGCTGCGCCGGAGTACGCTGCCCGAACTGACCCCCGTCAAAGGGTCCGAGCGGGATGCGCGACGCGCGTCCAAGCAGGGTGGTACCGCGAGCTGAAACGTTCAGACTCGTCCCTACGGTTTCGCAGGGGCGAGTTTTTTTACAGCCGCGCGAACCGTCTCCTGCCTGACGAATGCGCATCCAAGCAGGGTGGTACCGCGTGCGGACATTCTTCGCGCGTCCCTGTGTATTTGCGATAATACACAGGGACGCGCGTTTTTTGATTGAGCAGGAGGAAACAGAAAATGAGCGATCATCTGATCTGGGGCGGCTGCGACACAGTCCGGCTGGCCCACGAATACGGCACGCCGCTGTACGTGATGGACGAGAGCATGATGCGCAGGCGCTGCCGCCGTCTGGCTGAAGCCGTGAAGGGACGGAACGCGCGCATCTGCTACGCCGGCAAGGCGTTTTTGAACATCGCCATGGCCAAGCTGGTCTGCGAAGAGGGGCTGGGGCTCGACACGGTGTCCGAGGGCGAGCTGTATCTGGCCCATCTGGCAGGCTTCCCGATGGAGCGCGTGACGCTGCACGGCAACGCCAAGACCGAATCGTTCCTGTCCGCCGGCCTCGAATGGGGCGCGGGCACTGTCGTCGTCGACAGCGAGGACGAGCTGAAACGTCTGGAGAGCCTCTGCGCGCTGCGCGGCAAGCGGCAGACGATCCTCATCCGCGTCTCGCCGGGCATCGAGGCGCACACGCACAAGGCCATCCAGACGGCGCAGAAGGACTGCAAGTTCGGCGTGCCGCTGGCGCATCTGGAACGGGCCGTGAAGTACGCGCTTGCTTCGGAATGGCTCGATCTGGCAGGGCTGCACGTCCACGTCGGCTCGCAGATTCACGATACGGAGGCGCACTTCGCTGCCGTGTCGCGCATGACGCAGCTGCTCTGCGAGCTGCGCGGCTCGCTCGGCTTTGAGGCGCGAGAGCTCGACCTCGGCGGCGGCTTCGGCATCCCCAGTCTGCCCGGTGAAGCGGAAACGCCGGCCGAAGAGTTCGTCTCGCAGATCCTCGACCGCGTCGATTCCAGCTGCGAAGCGCTCGGTCTGCGCCGTCCGGAAGTGGTCTTCGAGCCCGGACGCTGGATCACCGGCGAGGCGGGCATCACGCTCTACACCGTGCAGAGCGTGAAGGAGATCCCGGGCGTGCGCACCTACGTGGCCGTCGACGGCGGCATGACCGACAACCCCCGTCCGCAGCTGTATCAGGCACAGTACGTCGTGAAGCTGGCAAACGACACGACACGGCCTGCCAGCAAGCGCGCCGCGATCGCCGGGCCGTGCTGCGAATCGGGCGACCTGCTCACAGCCGACACGCCCGTGCCGGAGCTTCATGTCGGCGACGTGCTCGCCGTGCCGCTGACAGGCGCGTACAACTACTCGATGTTCAGCACGTACAACTGCGCCCTGCGTCCTGCGGTGATCTTCGCGCAGGACGGTTCCGCCCGCGTCGCGGTACGCCGTCAGACGTTCGAAGACCTGGCGCGCGGTCAGGAATAACTCCGGTAAAAAGTTCCCTGTGGAACATTTTTTACGATCATCTTAAAAGGAGGAAGTTACACAATGTCATATCGTCGTTTCCGTTCCGTTTTCGCGCTCGCAGCAGTCGCGCTCGTCGCGCTCTGCTCGGCCGCCCTCGCCGCTGAAGGCGACGCGCCCGCGCCCAACTTCGGCGCCCTGTCGCTGCTGCCGCCGTTTGCGGCCATCGCCCTCTGCCTGATCACCCGCGAGGTCATCCCCTCGCTGTTCGTGGGCAGCTGGATCGCCGGCACGATGGTGTGCGGCTGGAACCCCATCCTGGGCTTCGGCAAGGCCATCGAGCAGATCTGGAACTCGCTGGGCGACCCGTGGGGCGCGCGCATCGTCATGACCTGCATCGTCATGAGCGGCATGGTGGGCATCATGCAGGCGGGCGGCGGCGTGCGCGCCGCGATCCGGGCCCTGTCGCGCAAGGTGAAAAGCAGCCGCAGCTCGCAGTTTTTCACGGCGCTGGCCGGCGTGATCATCTTCTTTGAGGATTACGTGACCGCCGCCGTCGTCGGCACGACAATGCGCCCCATCAGCGACAGCTACCGCGTCTCCAAGGAAAAGCTGTCGTACCTGGTCGACAGCACCGCCGCGCCCGTCGCCGCCATCGCCGGCGTTTCGTCGTGGGTGGCCTACATGGTCGGCCAGATCGGCAAGCAGTTCGCCGAACTGGGCATCACCAGCAGCTACTACAACACCTATCTCCAGTCCATTCCGTTCGTGTTCTACAACCTGCTCGCCCTGCTCCTGGTCGCCCTTGTCGTCGCCACCGGCCGCGACTTCGGCCCGATGCTGAGCGCCGAGCTGCGCGCCCGCACCGAAGGAAAGGTGCTGCGTGACGGCGCGATGCCGCTCACATCCGGCGCCGGCGATCCCGACCTGGAAGCCGACGAAAACGCTCCCGACCGCGTGTGCAACTTCATTCTGCCGGTGCTGTTCCTGGTCGGCTCCATCGTGACGATGCTGCTGGTCACAGGCGGCTATCCCAAGGTGAGCCTGAGCGAGGCCATGGCCAACTCCGACAGCTCCCGTTCGCTGATCTTCGGCTCGTATGCTTCCGTCGTGCTGACGCTGGCGCTGTTTGCCGTGCAGAAGGGCACGCCCATGCCGCGGCTGCTGCGCGGTTTCCTCAAGGGCGGTCAGGCGGTGTTCATCGGCTCGATGATCCTCATCTACGCCTGGGGCATCAGCGCTTCGATCAAATCGGTCGGCACCGCGGCCTACATCGTCAGCATCACCAAAGATTTCCTCACGCCCGCGTGGATCCCGCTGCTGACCTTCCTCACCGGCATGGTCGTCTCCTTCTGCACGGGAACGAGCTACGGCACCATGGGCATCCTCATGCCGCTCGTCGTCCCGCTGCTGGCCAAGGTCTCGGCCCAGGCGGGCATTGACATGATGACCTACATGCTGCCCACCGTCGGCGCCGTCTTTGCCGGAGCCGTGTTCGGCGACCACTGCAGCCCCATCAGCGACACCACGATCATGTCGTCGATGTTCTGCGGCGCTGACCACGTCGATCACGTCCGCACGCAGATGCCCTACGCGCTGCTCGCCGGCCTCGGCGCCGGCGCGGCCTATTCGTGCATCGCCTTCGGCACCGGTCTTGCCGCTGCGCTTGCCGCCGGCGCGGCCGTCGTCGTCGTCGTGTTCTTCGCCGTCTCCAAGAAGGTGCCGGATTACAGGCCTGAAGAACAGTAGTACCTAAGCATACATAAACAAGCGGCGGACGGCCTTTCCCAAAAAAGACCGTCCGCCAGTTTTAATTCACGCTGCAACTGGCCTATTCATCCTATGCGGGCAAATGTACGGTCATTCGTGCGCGGCCCTGCGATTCGTATTTTTACCCCAAATGAGTATCAGCTACCTCCAACAGCAAAACCCTAAACGCAAAGCAGCGTGCTGGTCTTTTCCCGACACAGCACGCTGCTTTGCTCTTGATTGAAAGCACTCAGCTAGTACGAGTACATTATTGCGATCAGGTGCTTGATGGCTTTCTTATAATCTTCAATCTTCATGTTCTCATCGGGAGCATGATGATTTGCGTCTGTGTTAGCTGGCCCAAGTCCAAATATCGGCAGATCAGGTTTTACGTCGCGCAGGATCGAAGCTGGCCCACCGCCTAGCTGCGTCAATTCAATGACAAGCGAGTGATCAAATGCCTCCACGGCAGTTCGACGGGCACACTCGGCAAAAAGATGATCAACCGGTGTACGGATAGAGCGTTTTCTTCCGCCGCGACGTTCGATCTTCACGTCTTCAAAACCGCAGTTGTCGAGACGCTGCCTCAGTTGAACGGCTATCTCATCAGGATCCTGTTCAGCCGCCATATAAAAGCTGACACGGGCAGACGCCGTGTGAGGAACAATACCACGCTTGCCTTTGTACATCTCTCCCGCTTCCAGACCGCAGATAGACATGGCAGGCTCCATGTACATCTGTTCTTTCAATTTTTGCCCAGTTGCATATCTCATAAAATGATCGAGTTTTAGTTTTTCTTTCAGATGAGCTTCATCGAATGGGAACGCTTTCAGTACTTCCCGGTCCAAATCGGTTACAGGCAGCACGCGATCGTAAAAACCAGGCAGCAGTACGCGTTCGGTGACAGGATCTTTGAGACAGGCCAGGGCCCAAACGAGACGCCATGACGCGCTTGGGACAGTCGTTCCCATGCGTCCATGCACATCGGTAGAAGAAGTTGTCACTGACAGATCGAAAGCCACGCTGGCCCGAACACCGCAACGCAGCCAAGGATGGCCGTTGTTGTCAATACGGCCATTTTCCCAGAGGCAGACAGCCGCGTCAATCATATGAAAAAACTCGTCCTTGTTCCTGCTCGCAAAACGTTCCATCGACGGCGAACCGATTTCCTCGTCGCCTTCAAACAGGAACTTCACACTGACAGGCAGCTCTCCCGCCGCAGCAAGCACAGCACGTACAGCGTGCAGGCGGCAGTACAGCCCTCCCTTGTTGTCGGAAACGCCTCTTGCGTATATTACACCGTCGCGCACATCTGCATGGAAGGGAGCACCGTTTGTCCATTTTTCAGAATCGCCTGGCTCAACCACATCATAATGGTTATAAAACAGCAACGTGCTGTCCTTACCGCCAGAGAGCCTCGCAGAGATCAGCGCATTACCGCCCTCCACCGAATGATACTCTGGCATTGCCCCCAAAGCGGCCAAATCATAAGCTAGACGTTCACGCATCAACTCCCGTGCCGACGCATTGCCCGCCGTACTGGGAATGGCACAGGCACTGCCCAGTTCGGCGATGAACTCATCAATATGCTCGTCAACGTAAGCAAAGGCTTTTTCTTTATTGTTCATGACACTTCGTCTCCCTTACGCTTACTTAAAGCGCCGGTCGATATAGTCGCTAATGGTGTCCAACTCATCGCAAACGCGGTTACCAGCCCGCATAAAAGCCGTCCTCATCATTGTGCGCATTCCCAACGAAGCATCGTCATACCCTGCTCCGCAGCGGGCAAGGTCAGCCCAGACACCGTATCCAGGCCCCATGTCCTGATGGTAGCGGTCACGGCAGCAGTAAACCGTATGCACCAGCCGTCCGATCACGCGTTTAAAGTCGGCATCGGATACTTCGCCATCCCGAACGTGAGCCGCGAAAGCAGCCAAGCCGTTTTGAAGCCGCTTCCAGCTTATCCGCAGCGGTCGCATATCGAATGCGTCAGGCAGTTTTTTCAGCACTGTTGTCAAGCGCTGATCAAGATCCTCGGAGAACTCTGCTACGGCTACCGGCAACACAATAGCGTTGGCGAGGTCTTCGACAAGCTCCATGTTGATCTTGGCATCACGCATCATGATCGCTTCGTCCAGTTTATCGATCGTATCCTGTGGCGTATGCCACCACGGGCCGCCGCTAGGACAGTTGGACAGACGCTTTTCTGCGATCGGTTCATATTTCAGCATGATCGTGACGGGCACATCGACACCGAAAAACGACTGATCCGCGCCGCGAACCATGGGAATGTACTTTTGCGGACGACGGCCAGTGTAGTTCTCAATTAATTTTCCCGTATAGTCGAGTCCTTCGGAGCAGACCGTGCGAGCAACAATCTGTTCAGAGTTTTTGCAGCCAGTCAGGTCGAGATTGACATGCGCTACACAGCGTTCATTCAATTCGCGCCAATGGCTGTCGCAGTACCACGTTGAGCCGGAAAAGCGCCCGTCGGAGTGCCCTGACCACCAGGCAATACGCACACCGCGTCTCAATTCACCCTGATGATCTCGCAGTAGGCGAGCATACTCCAATAGGATAGCATCGCTGACAGCGTTATCGGTGATACCCTCGTACCACGAGTCATAATGCGCAGAAACGAGCACAAATTCATCCATCTGCCCGGGGATCTCGGCAACAGCCATTGAGCTACGGCGTATCCCCGTGTTCATTTTTACGCTCAGTATCCCGTTCAGTGTGCCAGCTTTCAACGTTTTGATCAGCTTCTCGCCGTCGGCCCGCTTTATCCCCGCCGAGGGCAGAAAGCGCATATGTACAGCCTCGTCAAGATCAGGCGTGCCCCATGCTTGTCCGATGTTGCTGTGGTGGATATAATCGCCTTTTGTGGCGCAGATATGAACCACGCCGACAGCTCCGGCATCACGCGCCTTTGCAGCAAAAGCGCCCTTGCTGTCCCATGTCAGTACGATACGCCCGCGAAAATCGGCAAAGCGCACATCTTGCTCGTTCGGTGTCAGGTTCTTTTTCTCGCTGGCCGCATCGTACAACAACTCCGCCTTGAGATTCTCCGATTCAGCCGAGTACACATCGCCAACCAAAGTGAACACCTCTTCGCCAATGCGCAGCGACGCTTCGACAGGAATACTGAACAGGCCGTCGTACTCGCAATGTTCATAAGCGACGCCATACTCGTTGAGCTTTTGTTCTATATAGCGTACCGCCGCCTCGCCCGCCTCCGTACCGCTGTAACGGAACAGCTCATTGAAAGCGCGTACCGTTTCTAGCATCCGAGCTTTGTCGAGACCGTTCAAAAGTACTTCTCTAAGCGCATTCATAGACACACCGCCATATTTAAAACGGACCGTAACCGAACACCTGCACACCAACCATAACGGTGCAAGAAATTAGCACCCAGACCGCAAAGATCTTGCCCATAAACTTCATCCATGTGCCGTATGACACTCCAGCAGCCATCAGATTGACCATCAGCGCTGATGACATGGGAATGACATAATTGCCAAGACCGTCGCCAAAGTTGAAGCTGAGTACGACCGACTGACGCGTCATGCCGATCAGGTCAGCCACGGGCACCATCAACGGCATCACTGCCGCAGCCTGTCCGGACCCGGAAGGAATGAAGACGTTAATGAACAGATTAGCGATAAACATCAGCGGTCCTTGCAGGAACGTCGGGCATACCTGCAACACATTCGCAATGCCGCGGACAATCGTATCAATAACCTTGCCGTCAGCAAGAATACGCGAAATCGCCGTAGCGATGCCGATCATGATGCCCGCAACCATCATCTTAGACGCGCCCTTTCCGAACGTTCGGGCAATCGTGCTGGGCGACATGCCCCCAACAAGACCGCCGATGACCGCCAGCCAGACAAACTGAACAGCCGTCTGAAGGTTGCCCCAGCCCCACTGAATGCCACCATACACCTGAATGGCAGTGCTGATCAGGAAGACAATCAACACTAGGACCTGACGAAATGTGATGCTGCTTTCGCGATCAACGCTGGCGTCGTAACCAGCACGGTGAGCTTCTGCTTCAAGATCGGCGACAAGACTAGCCGAGGGATTCTTTTTCACCTTCACAGCATATGAGATGATAAAATACGCGTTGATCGCCAGAAACATTGCGCATAGTGCCAGACGCAAGCCAATTCCCGAAAACGTCGGTAGTTCTGCAAAACCCTGCGCGACCGCTGTCGTCGCAGGAGCAACAGGGCCAATACTCTGACTACCGCCAGCAGCCAAAACGATAATTGCGACTGCGGTGAGCGCGTCGTAGCCGCACATGCGGCAGAAAAGCACGAGCACGGGCACAAAACCGACCATGCCGACAGGGTTCTGACGCATTCCATAAATACCGAAGACGAGAATGGCCACAAGCAGCAGCAGCTTCTGACTGTCCTTGAACTTACGGATCAGGATGTTAATTGCCGAGTCAAACGCACCAGTCGCAAGAATGACCTCAAGCGACGCGCCGCTGAAAATCGTCATCCAAATCAGCACACTCGATCCGAGTGCTTTGACAATATAAGCAGGAATCGAAAAGAAACTCACAGGATTCTGAGCAACCCACACAAATGAAGCGGCATCCACCATTTTCTTTCCCGTCGCACTCTTAATACGGGCAAACTCCCCCGCCGGTAGCAGATACGTCATCGCCGTAGCGATGATCAACATCGTCACAAGGATGACGAATACGTGTGGAACCTGAAACCCCTTTTTCGACGAACCTGTCATACAGAACACCTCTCCTTGTTTACAGCGAAACCAACTTCGCCGTCTGGGAAAACGATATGATCCTACGAAAAAACTGCGAAGGCGACAACTAACTGCGTCACAATGTAACGTAGGTTACACGCGCGCTGGCATTGGCATCTCAACGAGACCGGTAACTCCGCAACCAGGGACCTGCCCTGCGCTCAGACGGCCGTCTCGCAGTACGTGCGCGCTCGTTCCCTGATCGCCCTGCGACGCGTAACACGTCAGATCACAGGCATGCGGAACGCACCGCAGAGCAGTAGCTAAATGCAGACAGTGCGCCGCACCAAGCTGCGTGTCGAAAGTACTTGTAACGACGCACTCAATCCCAGCCGCCTCAGCAATTGCGGCAATCTGTCTGGCGCGATACAAGCCGCCACATTTTATGAGTTTGATCGTAAAAACATCGACACAGCCGCCTCCCGCCAGTCGCAACGCACTTTCAACCCCTGTCAGGGATTCGTCAGCGGCAAGCGGCACATTCACGCTGCGCCGCAACTCTTTCAGACCGGCAAAATCTCCTTTGCGCAGCGGCTGTTCGCAGAAAAGGATCTGACAGTTTTCGATCGCCCCTAAAACGTACCGAGCCTGTGTCAGCGAGTACCCTTGGTTGGCATCGAGCCGCAAAGCCCTCGTCCCGATGACTTCCCGCACGGCCTGAACACGGCGGATGTCCTCGTCAGGGTCAAGCCCAATCTTCATTTTGATGCTGTCAAATCCGTCTTCGACAAATTTTCGAGCCAGCGCTGCCGCCTCCGCAACAGTACCGATGCCAATATGACGGTTCACGCCAACTGAATTCCGAAAGTGCCCTCCCAACAGAGCGAACTCTGGCACTCCCAGTTCTTTTGCATACAGATCATGCAGAGCCAGATCAATCGCGCATTTCGCATCGCCATGCTCTGGCAGGTGCGCGTCCATCGACTCGATGATCGAAGCGATGTCGCCAGCCTCGCGGCCCTTTATAAGCGGCAAAAATTCACGCTCCAGCGCAAGCGAGATCATCTCCTGCGTCGCACCGTTGAACTTTGGCAACGGAGTCGCCTCGCCGTACCCCACGTTCCCTTCTGAGTCTTCAAGCGAGACGATCACATGCGGCTTCTGCGGCAGCGGATCGCCATATGTCGTCTTCAGTCTAGAAGACGGAGGCCTGAACACCGTTCTGACGGAACATTTCACAATCACAGCCATTAAAGATACCCCCTTATTGGTGCTAACCTGAGGAAACAATAACATTATTTACGAAGAGAGAATTTTTATCTATAATATCCGTGACACTGTAACCTATGTTACGCATCTGAACTGCCCATAACAGGAGGAAACAGAGATGAAGTCAATCGATAATATGTTTGTGAACTTTCCGCCCGAGGAGAACGCGGCTTTGGAACGCCTGCTCGAAAAAAATTCACATACCGTTCGTCTTCAGGCAAAAAAGATCTTTGTCTCCCCCGGCGACAAGGTCGATACGATCTATTACCTCAAAAGCGGCCGCACACGGCACTACATGATCAGCCCCGATGGTGTCGAGCAGGTGATCTACATCCTTTCCAGCGGCTGGTTCATGCGCGAAAGTACGTTTCTCGTGCAGGACAAGACAGCTACACGCTACTCGGCCGCTGAGGTAGAATCCGAATTACTCGTTATAGATCGGCGCAATTATGATGAACTCGCCCGTTATTCAGAATTTTCCAGGGCATTACTGCGCAGCAGCTGTATTAAAACGGAAATGCTACGCCGCCATGCCGAGAGCCTTTCCTTCGATAGCGGCAAAGAACGACTCTTAAAACTGCTCCGCTCCTTGTGTGACAGATCCGTGTCGCTTGACAAAAACTGGGCACCGCTGACTATTCAGTATACGCAGTCGGAAATGGCCTCGATCCTCGGGGTCACTCGCGTAACCGTCAGTCGCTTCATGAGCGATCTTGCCGCCGAAGGCACGCTACGTACCGTCAATCGCAAAATTCAAATCCGTATTTGCGAATAAATCAGGCCATCGGATTGCTCGATGGCCTGATTTATTCGCAATTTTCATTCTTTTTCATCACTTTTCATCAATTCTTAAAATTGAAATAACATTTCAAGTGCTACATTATTAAACACAACACAAAAAGCGATTTACTTTTGACGAGCTGTCGCGTATACTATCGATTCAACAAACTCGCGCTACAGGAAATAAATAGGCGGTAGTTTTTGCCATTGGCGCGAGGAAATCTCTCTATGAAAGGACGTTTTAACATGAACAGAAAGTTTTTCGCACTGGCAGCGATGTTCGCTCTCACCGCTTCCGCCGCCTTTGGAGCCGGCGCGTTCAAGATCGGCGGCACGGGGCCGCTCACCGGCGGTGCGGCCATTTACGGCAACGCGGTGAAAAACGGCGCACAGATCGCCGCTGACGAGATCAACGCCGCGGGCACGATCAAGGTGGAAGTAAAGTACGAGGACGACACGCACGACGCGGAAAAGGCCGTCAACGCCTACAACGCGCTCAAGGACTGGGGGATGCAGATCTCGATGGGTTCGGTCACGTCGAAGCCCTGCGAGGCGACGGCGGCCGAAAGCTTCTCCGACCGCATTTTCGCGCTGACGCCTTCGGCTTCGGCTGAGGCGGTCACGGCCGAGAAGGACTGCGTGTTCCAGATGTGTTTCGTCGATCCCAACCAGGGCAAGGCTTCGGCTCAGTACATCTCGTCGAAGAAGCTGGGCAAAAAAGTGGCCGTGATCTGGAAGAACGACGACGTGTACTCCAAGGGCATCCGCGACACGTTCGTGGAGCAGGCGCCCGCGGTCGGCCTGGAAGTGGTGAGCGACACGACGTTTGCCGACGGCAACGACACGGATTTCTCGGTGCAGCTGGCTGACGCGCAGAAGAACGGCGCCGAGCTGGTGTTCCTGCCGATGTACTATCAGCACGCTTCGCTGATCCTGGCTCAGGCTTCGGGCATGGGCTACGCTCCCAAGTGGTTCGGCGTGGACGGCATGGACGGCATCCTGACGATGGAGGGCTTCAACAAGGCACTGGCTGAGGGCGTGATGCTGCTCACGCCGTTCAACGCCGACTCGTCCGATCCCAAGACGGCGGCGTTCGTGGCCGAGTACAAGAAGCGCTTCGGCGAGGTGCCCAACCAGTTCGCGGCCGACGCCTACGACTGCGTGTATGCCTACGCTCAGGCGCTCGCAGCTGCCAAGGCGACGCCCGACATGGACGCGGAAAAGCTTTGCGAGCTGATGATCGAGCAGTTCACGACGATGACGTTCAACGGGGTAACGGGCATGAACATGACCTGGAACAAGAACGGCCAGGTGAGCAAGGATCCCAAGGGCATGATCATCAAGGACGGCGCGTACGTCGGTCTGGACTGATACGCAGCAGGTCTTTCCGAGGAGGGGCGCGCGACGCGCTCCTCTTTTTTCATCTCCGCAAATTCAATTTTCAGTTCAAAGCCAACACAAAGACACGAAGACACAAAGGCACGAAGGATAAACATAAACGTTCTTTGCAGAACATTTTGTTTCTCTGTTCTCATTCACGCCACTCCGGCCCCAAATGACCTTTTTTAATCCGGATTCAACCGTTAATAACAGATCAGAGCAGGTGCTCCTGCGCCTTCAGCAGCTTATTCCTGATTTTATCTTTGTGTCTTAGGGGCTTTGTGTCTTTGTGTTGTCTTTGAATTTGTCTTTATGTGCATCGAGGTGTTTTCATGACGTTTCTCAACTTTCTCATCAGCGGGATCAGCCTGGGGAGCATTTACGCGATCATCGCCCTGGGCTACACGATGGTGTACGGCATCGCCAAGATGCTCAACTTCGCGCACGGCGACGTGATCATGGTCGGCGGCTATGTGTGCTTTTACGCGATGTACCGCTTCGGCCTGCCGCCTGCGGCCGGTGTGGCACTGGCGGCGGCCGCCTGCACGATGCTGGGCATCGTCGTCGAAAAGCTGGCTTACAAGCCGCTTCGGGCCGCCCCTTCACTGGCGGTCCTGATCACAGCGATCGGCGTCAGCTACTTTTTGCAGAACACGGCACTGCTGCTGTGGACGAGCAATCCCAAGGTGTTCCCCTCCGTAGTAGGGCGCGGCGTGATCCGACTGTTTGACGGACGGCTCTCGGTGTCGCACGTCACGATCGTGACGATCTGCTCGTGCGTGATCGTGATGTCCGTGCTTTCCTGGTTTGTGGCCAAGACCCGCCTGGGCAGAGCCATGCGCGCCTGCTCGGAGGACAAGGCGGCCGCGCAGCTGATGGGCGTGAACGTGAACGCGACGATCTCGGCAACGTTCGCTATCGGCTCCGGCCTGGCGGCAATCGCCGGCGTGCTGCTGTGCTCGGCGTATCCCACGCTGATGCCGACGACGGGCTCGCTGCCGGGCATCAAGGCGTTCACGGCAGCGGTGTTCGGCGGTATCGGCTCGATCCCCGGCGCCCTGCTGGGCGGGCTGCTGCTGGGTGTGATCGAGATCTTCGCCAAGGCCTATATTTCCACGCAGCTGTCGGACGCGGTGGTGTTCGCGGTGCTGATCGTGGTGCTGCTGGTGCGTCCGGCAGGGCTGCTTGGCGTGCAGAGACAGGAGAAGGTGTAGCATGAAGCGTCTGATCAACCTCAAACGGTCTGAATACCGCCTGATGTGGGGCACCTATGCGGCGGTAACGCTGGCGTTCCTCGTCCTCCAGGCGATGATCGCCACGCGCTCGCTCTCCGCCTCGATGCGCGGGATGCTGGTACCCATCTGCGCCTACATGGTCATGGCCGTGTCGCTGAATCTGGTCGTCGGCGTGCTGGGCGAGCTGTCGCTGGGACACGCGGGCTTCATGTCGGTGGGAGCGTTCTGCGGCGTCGCCTGCGCGATCATTCTGCAAAAGGCGGTACCCGCCGCGCCGGTGCGTCTGGCGCTGTCGATGGGCGCCGGTGCGGCCGCGGCGGGACTGGCCGGCTTTCTGATCGGCATCCCGGTGCTGCGGCTGCGCGGCGACTATCTGGCGATCGTCACGCTGGCGTTCGGCGAGATCATCAAGAGCGTGTTCAACAATTTTTACCTGGGCATGGACAAGGCGGGACTGCATTTTTCGATGCTGTCGGACACGACCGGGCTGCTCAAGGGCGGACGGATGATCATCAACGGACCGATGGGCATCGGCGGCATCCGCAAGATCGCCACGTTCGGCGCGGGCTTCGCGCTGGTGATGATCGCCCTTGCGGTCGTGTTCAATCTGGTGCACAGCCGCTACGGGCGCGCGTTCATGGCGATCCGCGACGACCGCATCGCGGCCGAGAGCGTAGGCATCGACGCGACAAAGTACAAGATGATCGCCTTCGTCGTCTCGGCCGCGCTGGCCGGAGCGGCGGGCTGCCTGTTCGCCCTCAACTACTCGACGATCGTCGCCAACAAGTTCGACTTCAACACCTCGATCCTGGTGCTGGTGTTCGTGGTGCTCGGCGGTCAGGGCAACATCCCCGGCTCGCTGATCGCAGCCGCGGCGCTGACGGTGCTGCCGGAGAAGCTGCGCAGCTTCGCCGACTACCGGATGCTGCTCTACGCAGTGCTGCTGATCGCTATCATGCTGGGCAAGAACAGCGCCGGAGCGCGGAACTTCTTCGCGCGCTTCCGCGGCGGAAAGGAGGAATAGGCGCATGAGCACACGACTCGTTCCCGTGCCCTCGCGGGCGCTGATCCCCGAGCGCGACATGGGCCGCGCGCCCATCCTCGAATGCGTCAATCTGGGTCTGACGATCGGCGGGCTGAAGATCGTCGAGAACTTCGACCTCACGATCGGCCGCACCGAGATCGCCGGTCTGATCGGCCCCAACGGCGCGGGCAAGACGACGGTGTTCAACCTGCTCACCAAAGTCTATCAGCCCACAGCCGGCTCGATCCTGCTGGACGGACAGGACACGGCGGGCATGTCGCCCGTGCAGGTCAACCGTCTCGGCATCGCGCGCACGTTCCAGAACATCCGCCTCTTCAAAAATCTGAGCGTGGCCGACAACGTCAAAGTCGCGATGACCAACGACATCCCCTACGGCATGGTCAGCTCCGTGCTGCGCCTGCCGAGCTACCGCAGATGGGAAGTGGACGCGCACCGCCGCGCCCTCAAGCTGCTGTCGATCTTCGACATGCAGGACGCCGCTTCGCTCCCCGCCGGTTCGCTGCCCTACGGCGCGCAGCGGCGGCTGGAGATCGTGCGCGCGCTGGCGTCCTATCCGTCGCTGCTGCTGCTCGACGAGCCGGCTGCCGGCATGAACCCGTCGGAGACGATGGAGCTGGTCGACAGCATCCGCCGCGTTCACGAGCTGTTCCCCATCGCCATCATGCTCATCGAGCACGACATGAATCTGGTCATGAACCTGTGCGAGGGCATCTGCGTGCTCAACTTCGGCCGCATCATCGCCAAGGGCACGCCCGATGACATCCAGAACAATCCGGCCGTCATCGAAGCGTATCTGGGCCGTCAGAAGGAGGAAGAACAATGAGCGGGGCGCTGCTGAAAGTCGAAGACATCCATGTGTATTACGGCAGCATCCATGCCATCAAGGGCGTCAGCTTCGAGGTGAACGAGGGCGAGATCGTCACGCTGATCGGCGCCAACGGCGCGGGCAAATCCACATGTCTGAACGCTGTCAGCGGCCTTTTGCGGCCCCGCGAGGGGAACATATCGTTCCTCGGGCGCAGCCTGACGAAGACGCCGCCGCACCGCGTCGTCGAAATGGGACTGGCCCAGGTGCCCGAAGGCCGCCGCATCTTCCTGCACATGACCGTGCGCGAAAATCTGGAGATGGGCGCGTACACGCAGCACGCCCGCGGCGCCGCCGCCATGGAGGACGACATCGCGATGGTGTATGACCTGTTTCCCCGCCTCGGCGAACGCGCCCGCCAGATCGCGGGCACCCTGTCGGGCGGCGAGCAGCAGATGCTGGCCATCGGCCGGGCGCTGATGAGCCGTCCCAAGCTGCTGATGCTCGACGAGCCGTCGATGGGGCTCGCCCCCATCCTCGTGGACGAGATCTTCCAGATCATTGCTGACCTGCATGCCCGCGGCGCGACGATCCTGCTTGTAGAGCAGAACGCGAGAATGGCGCTTTCGGTCGCCGACCGCGGCTACGTCATGGAGACGGGACGCATCTCCGCCTGGGGCACAGGAAAGGAGCTCTTGGCCTCGCCCGCCGTGCGCAAGGCGTATCTGGGCGGATAGCGCCGGCTGAATCAGCGGAGCTTGTGCTATGAACAACAAAGATCTGATAAAATATTTTTACGAAGTGATCGTCTCAGAACATCGGCTTGACGAACTGCCGAAATACATATCGGAGCATTGTGCAGCAAAGAATGGCGAAAAATCAGTTTTCCTTGGGCTGGAGGGAATGAAGCAGCACATTTCAGCATTGAAAAAAACATACCCAGACTTAACGCTGAAAGTCATTCGCCAATTTGCGGAAGACGATTATGTCATCTCAGAGCTCATCATGAAAGGCACGCATCAGGGCCAATTTCTCGGGATCACGCCGACAGGACATGTTTTGACAATCGCAGGCATCAACATCGATAAAGTCAGCGAAGGTAAAATCGTTGAGCACGCCGGCGTCGCAAATACCTTTGAAACATTTTACGAGCATCATTTGATCAAGCCTGTTTAAAAATCTGACGTAACCACCAACTGAAAGGAATGACCGCACATGAAACTTGCCCAGGCGCTCCAGGAGCGCGCCGACCTGAACGCGCGCATCCGCCAGCTGAACGGAAGGCTGACGAACAACGCGCTCGTGCAGGAGGGCGAAAAGCCCGCCGAAGATCCCGCGCGTCTGCTCGCCGAGCTGAACGACTGCGTCGCACGGTTGGAAGAACTGATGACCCGCATCAACCTGACCAACGCGAAGACGAAAATCGGCGCTGACACGCTCACCTCTCTGATCGCCCGCAAGGACGCGCTGCACCTGCGCCTCAGCGCCTACCGTTCGCTGATCGACGCCGCCAGCCGCACGGCAGCGCGCGCCGCGCGCACGGAGATCAAGATCCTCAGTGCCGTCAGCGTCCCCTCTCTCCAGAAGGAAGCCGACACCATGTCAAAGCAGCTGCGGACGATCGAGAACACCATTCAGGAGAACAACTGGCTGACAGAACTTCTGTGATCCCATCAGGACGGCTTGGTAGCGCCGGCTGGGCGAATGCGATCTCTGCGGCTGAGAGTGAATGAGTCCGCACTATGCCGGCGTTCCGCGCGAGAGCAGACGCCGCACATCCCGGGGCGGGTGTGAAAACTCTTCTGAGCTCATCGTTATGCCCGAAACGATCATACGCGCACGCCTCATCATTCACCGCGCAAACCCGTGCATTGACAGCCGAACGCGAGGGCGGGACCGGGGACGCCGTCCTGATTTTTTGATTCGAAAGGAAGACCGACGATGAAAGCCATTTTATGCGCGGCGCTGCTGATCGGCCTCGCCGCGTGTCACGCCGCAGCGCAGACGCGCGTGGTCGACAGACGCGCTGCGCTGAACAGCGGCTTTGAAATGCCCGTGCTGGGCCTCGGCACCTGGACGCTGAACGACGACGAGGCAGAGCAGGCCGTCTTCTGCGCCATCCAGCACGGCTGCCGCCTGATCGACACAGCGCGCTACTACGGCAACGAAAAGGGCGTGGGGCGCGGCGTGCGCAGGGCGATCGCTGCCGGCCTGGTAAAGCGCGGCGACGTGTTTGTCACCAGCAAAGTCATGCCCTCCAGCTACGGCGATCCCGATGCCGCCATCCAGGCCTCGCTCGAGGCGCTGGGGCTGGACTACATCGATCTGATGCTCATCCACCAGCCCGGCTCAAACGACCGGGCCGTGTACGCAGCCCTCGAGCGCGGCGCCAAAAGCGGCAGACTGCGCAGCATCGGCATCTCCAACTATTACACCAGGCGTCAGCTCGACGAGGTGCTGTCGTATGCGCACATCGTCCCGGCCGTGATCCAGAACGAAAACCACATTTTTTATCAGAACGCCGAGCTGCAAAACTACGCGGCCAAATTCGGCATCGTCATCGAATCGTGGTACCCGTTCGGCGGCCGCGGACACACGGATGAATCGTTCGCTCATCCTGTCATCCGTGCCATTGCCGCTCGTCACGCAGCGACGCCGGCACAGGTGATCCTGCGCTGGCACGTTCAGGCAGGCTACGTCGCTGTGCCCGGATCGGGAAATCCCGTGCACATCGCCGAAAATCTCTCTCTCGACGGCTTCGAGCTGAGCGCTGACGAGATGAAGCAGATCGCGGCTCTGAACGCGCGCCGACGCTACGAAAACTGGTAAGATCAAGCCCCGCGCTGGACAACGCGGGGCTTTTGCTGTATCTTTAGCGTCATGTTTTTGACAAAAGGAGTGACACGCGTGAACAGCCGCACGGATTTTTTCAAAGTCGTCGAGTTCGGCGACGGCATCGCCCGCATCGAGGCAACAGGCAGCGTCTTCTGCTACCTGATCGAGGGCCGCAAGCGGGCGCTGCTGATCGACGCGATGACGGGGCTGGGCAATCTGCGCGACTACGTGCGCACGCTCACGCGGCTGCCGGTCACGCTGGTCTGCACGCACGGACACTTCGACCACATCGGCGGCGCCCTCGACTTTGGCGAAGCGTGGATCCCACAGCTTGACGCGAACATGATCGCCGCGCACGAGACGCTCGACCGCAAGTACTGGTTCGAGCGCAAGCTCTGCGAGCTGCGGGCCCGGCCGGTCAACTTCACCCGCGACGACTTCACGCCGCCGCGCCCCATGGTGTGGCGCGCGCTTCGCGACGGCAGCCGCTTCGATCTGGGGCGGCGCATCGTCACTGCCGTGGCAGTGCCGGGACACTCACGCGGCTCGATGGGCTTTCTCGACTCGAAGACGGGGATCTTTTTCTCGGGCGACGCGGGCAGCCGCAGCACGTTCCTGTTCCTGAGCTGCTCGACGACGACGGAGGAATATCTCGCCGCGCTGCTGCGGCTGAAGCGGATGCGCAATCATCAGATCAGCGAGTGGTACAACTTCCACAACTACACGGAGATGCCCGCGTCGATCATCGACGACCTCATCCAGGGCTGCCGCGACGCGCTCGACGGCAAGGCATCGGGCCCCGTGTTCCGCGGCGATCCGCGCTTCCGCTTCGTCTACCCCATCGACCGCAAGTGGAGGCGCACCGACGGGCGCGTGGGCAACATCATCGTCGATCTGACGCGGCTGCGCGCGCCAAAGTAAGGAGGGCTCTCATGCAGCATTACTTTCAGGGGCTGATGATCGCGCTGGCGTCGATCGCGCCCATCGGCGTGCAGAACCTGTTCGTCATCAACTCGGCGATGTGCCTGCCGCGTGCGCAGGCGCTGATCGTCGCCTCGTGCGTCTTCGTCTTCGACATGTCGCTGACGCTGGGAGCGTTTTTCGGCATGGGGTCGCTGATCTCCGCGTTTCCGCTGCTGCGGAGCGCCGTGCTGCTGATCGGCAGCCTGATCGTGCTGCGCATCGGCATCGGCCTGCTGCTCGCCAAAGGCGGCGAACTGACGCAGGAAAAGCGCGATTTTTCACTGAAAAAAATCGTGACGGCAGCGTTCGTCGTCACCTGGTTCAATCCCCAGGCGCTGATCGACACGACGCTGTTTTTCGGAGCGTTCCGCGCTTCGCTGCCGCCGCAGGCCGTGCGTCCGTTCATCGCCGGCTGTCTGACAGCCTCACCGTTGTGGTTCGTCTCGATCACGCTGCTCGTCTCGGCGCTGAAAGCCCGCCTCGGCGCTGGATTTTTACGCGCGCTCAACGTTATCTGCGGCGCAGTCATCACCTTTTACGGCGGCAAGCTGCTGTGGGAATTCGCGAAAGCGTTTCTGTAACTCCCGATGTACATGATTATTATAAAGCGAGGGCCGATGAAAACTCTCATCGGCCCTCGCCTTGTATCAGCGCTGTTTTCTGAAAAAAGTTTCATGTGGAACAAATCTCTTTTTCTGCTCTTTACTTCCTGTACATTCAACCGTCAGCCGTTTTGTTCTGCATGGACATTCACATTATCTCTGCTTACGGCGGCATGATACGCAAGCAGCGTTACGACCACGACTGTGCAGCCTGCCACAGACAGGACTGTGATGCGTTCATGCAGAAACAGAAATGTCCACAGCGGAGCCATGACCGGCTCCGTCATAGTGATGAAATTCGCCTGGAGCGCCGATGTGTGCCGAATGCCGACAGCAAAACAAAGCCACGCACCAATGCCGTTCAGTGACGCGAACAGAAGCAGAAGCGCCCAGTTAGTTGGAGAAGTGTGCCCAACCGTTTCATTCACCAGGAGAAAAGGGAGAAAAAGCAGATAGAACGCATTACCGAGAAAAAGTGATTCTACTGGCTCCGCCCCCTCCTCCTTGCTCAGAAAATACACTCCCGCATAAAAAAAAGCCGAAACAAGCGCCAAGCAGTTGCCCAGCGTACCCCCGCCGTTCAGATTCCCCATGAAAGCCAGTGCGACGCCGGCAAACAGGCAAACACACGTTACACATTCGATCGTTGTCGGACGCCGCTTTACCAGCCAGGCATTCAGCAAAAAAATATACAGAGGAGACGTGTTTTGCAGCACCGTCGCGTTCGCTGCAGTCGTATATTTTAGCGCGTAGATCAAAAGTACGCCCTGTGCGAAATAGCAAAACGCGGACAACATTTTCGTCCGATTCAGACGGAGCCGCCGGTCCCGAATCAAATACGCAGACACTGCAAAAGCGATCACCCCCCGCAGTGTTGCCAGACATAAACCGTTCCAGGCAACGCTTTTGATAAAGAGCCCACCGATACTCCATAAAAACGCCGCCAGAAACAAAAAAAGCGGTGCAAGTCTGGCATTTTTTAGTTCATACATTCAGGCATCCCCTCCACTCTTAAACGTTATATTCCTCCTTTCCGACACTGTCAATATCGGTCTATAAAAACACATAAATCGGTCATTTAATGAAAATATTACCAATATATCAGTATATCGATCTCATATCTGATCTATAATGAGCTTTAATTGACCGATTTTTGTTGATTTTTGCAAAGCACGATGCTATGATTCTCACAAGGAACACATATCCTGTTCAGCAAGCGGAGGCGTCGCGATGAAACATGATAGACTATGGAAAATCAGACAGCGTCTGCTTCAGGAAAAACGCGTCACGATTCGGGAATTATGCAATGAGTTTGACGTTTCCGTGGAGACCGCCCGGCGGGATCTGAACGCGCTGGAAGAGGAAGGCTTTGTCCGCCGTGCCTATGGAGGCGCAATGCTCGTTGAAAACGGCGATCTGCCTAACCTCATGCCGCCTTGGAACGCTCGCTTCTCGCAGAACATGGACGAAAAGAGAGCCATTGCCAGGGAAATGCTTCGCTGGATCCCTGACCACTCTACAATAGCTTTGGATTCAGGAACAACAACGTTTGAACTTGCTAAACTGCTTCGAGAAAAGAAGGATTTGACGATCCTGACAAATGATCTGAGGACAGCAGTCGAGCTTAGCGCACATACTGAACACACGATTTATTCCATCGGCGGTGCCATAAAAAAGGATGACATGATCACCACCGGCTTTCTTGCTATGGAGTTTCTAGAACACTTTTCCAGGTTCGATTTTGCAATTTTAAGTGCGGACGGTTTTGACATTCACACGGGGATGACAGATCACAACATTGAAATGGGACGGCTGAAAAGAGCCATGTTAAACAAATCCGGGCAAATTTTCGCTGCGATCGACCACAGCAAATTTTTCCAAAACGCTGTTTACAAAATTTGCGACATCACCGCTTTAAATATGGTTATCACTGGTGAACAGGCTCCCGCGGAAGCTATTCGAGTTCTGAACGACGCCGGTATCCGCACAGTCCTGGTAAAATCTTGACTTTGCCGCCGCCCCATGCGACATGGAGGTACATCCGTATGGAATACAACCCGATCAACGTCTATATGGGAACGACCTACAATCTAAACGAACACTGGAAGAACCATATCGATCACCTTCCCGAGCAAAAATGTTTTGCTGGAGAACGTCTGAACTGCCCCAAAGAGAGCTTTTTCTACTATTACATCAAAAGCGGTCTTTTTAGAATGGGGGTGGAAAAGCCTGACGGAACTGTGATCTGCTACGCCTACTGCCGAGCCGGCGCTACCATGAAAATCAACGGTCCCTTCCTGTGTATGGAAGGTTTTGACGTCCCCTTTGTTGAAGCCGTCGAAAATTCGGTCATCTGCGGTTTTTCGCTTGATGAGCTCTATGCCTTGATCGTCGAGGACCGCGGAGTTTTCGAGGACATCATGAACTCCAACTCCGTTTATTCCACGATGCTTCGTGAACGCCTGGAGATCATCTCCGGCGTCAGCGCAACAAATCGGCTGTTGACATGGTTGGATAAGCTCTGCGGCTGCATTCGTCCCAACGAGCAAGGAGTGTATGCCATTGAATGCAGCATGACACAGCAGCAGATCGCTGATCTCCTGTGTATCCATGTGACAACCTGCAACAAGCTGTTTTCCAAACTGAAAACCGGAGGCATTGCCCAGCACACGAAGAAAAACATCTATGTATACCGGAGGGAACTGCTTCGTTCCTATCTGAATCAGGAAAACTCAGTCTTTTAAGCATTTACCTATTCATAACTCAAGCGCTTCTAAGAGCTCTTTAAAAGGCTCTCAGAAGCGCTTTTACGTGGCTTTCTATGGCATACGCCATAGTTTCAATATGGCAGAAAGCAAGAGACGCGTACGATTTTCTAATTTTTTTCTTGGCCGACGCCTATTTCTTTATTAAAAAACGCAACTTATAATAAATATATAGGCCTATAAGCAATATAAAAAATGCGCAGCACTCACAACAGAAGAAAAGGAGGATTTCGTATGATTTTTGATTTGCCGCCAATCTGTGGCTTCATTCCGCTTATTGTCTATCTGGCTATGTGTTTCACCGGTAAGAATCTTATTCTCTGCGCCTCATTGAGTTTTCTTACCGCCTGCATCATGACAGGACAGTCGTTCATGTCGATTGGGTCGTTGCTGCAGGGATCGCTGAAGGAGTTCATCGCGCTGGTAGGATTTATCATCATGCTGGGATCGGGCCTCGGCGAGATCCTCAAGCACACCGGCGTGGCTCAGAATCTGGTGCGTATCAGCATCAGCGGCCTGAGAATCAAAACGCATCGTAAAGCCCTGCTGTTCTTCCTGATCATTACGACGGTGCTCGTGGCGCTGCTTGGCACGATTGCCGGCGCGACGGCAGTCATCGCTCCTGTGCTTGTCCCTATTGCAGCCACGCTCGGGATCGCCCCCGGCGCTCTCGGCATCGTTATGGTCGCCGGCGGTCTGGCAGGTATGGTCCTTGGTCCCTTTACGCCGACAGTGGTGACGATCCGCACCCTTTCAAACGTCACGATGGGCGAATGTTACCTGAACGTCGTCGGTCCAATGGCGCTGATCATTATGGTCGTCTGCTACATTTTCGCGGTGCGTCTTCAGGAAAGCGGCGGCGACGGTGAAACGTACACAGAAGAAGATAAAGTCTCAACTGACAACTTCCACGCTACGCCGGAAGCCAACCGCGCAACAGCTGTTTTCCTGATCTCGATGGCGCTGCTGATCACCTACGGCATCATGAACAGCGCCGGCGCTTCGTTCGCAATCACAGTCATGCTCCTTAACGCTGTTCTGGTCGGTCTTGCCGCCAAACTGTCCCTGGACGAGATCATCGTGACATTTACGACCGGCGCCGGCCGTATGTTCAAGATGTTCCTGCTGTTTATCATCACCGCGCCCGTTCTGGTACTGATCAAAAAGAGCGGCGCATACGGCGCCCTCGTTGAGATGCTGCGTCCTCTGTTCAACGTTGGCAGCAACGCTCCTTTCGTCATGGTCGCCACATCGGCAGGCATCTGGGGCATCAGCGGCGCGGCCGTTGCCCAGGCCAAGATCATCTACGATGTGTTCTTCCCCTTTGCCAAGGAACTCGGGCTCAGCAACATCCTCTGGTGCCATGTCGTCGCTTATGGCTGCGTTCTCACTTCTGCGGCCATACCGAACGGCGACGTTATGGGACCTCTGGCTCTAGCTCATTCCAGAAACATGAAAGCGGTCCTGAAAGCCGGTTATGCAACGATCTCCGTTGAACTGCTGGTTTTGCTGATTCGCGCGTTAATTTCCTGAGATACAATCATCACGAAAGCAACCTGATCAAAAAGGAGGTCATTGTCAGATGAAGATGAATTTAGCCTTGATACAGTTTACCCCGGGCATGGGGCCTCAATCTGTTTCCGCAAACAAAGCGAAGGTTTCTGAGCTGATCGAGAAAGCTATGACGGCCGCTGATCGTCCCGACCTGATCATGCTTCCTGAGGACTGGCAATCAACGACTGATCGTGTTACCAAGCCGCCAATGAGCGCAAAGGAACGCCGCGATGCCTTAAAGGAGCCTATCGATGGTCCGTCAGTCACGATGCTGCGAGAACTGGCCAAGAAATACCATGTCTGGATTTCCGGCGGCAGTATTTTTCTAGAAAAGGAAAAAGATAAAAAGCCTTGGAAATCGATGCTCATCATTGACCGTGAGGGCGAAATCGCCGGCATTTATGACAAAACGCACCTGTGCGAATGGGTCGGCGAAAACAACGTTGTCGAATACGGCAGTGGTATCGTCCCGGTTAAGACTGAATTTGGTATCCTTGCTCCAATCCTCTGTTATGATATTCGCTTTGAAGAACTGATTCGGGGCTATGCCCTAGCTGGTGCGAAATTCCTGCTCGTCCCCGCCTGCTTCCAGACCAATCTGGCGCAGTGGCGGGCACTTCTGCAGGCGCGGGCAACGGAAAATCAGATGTTTGTCCTAGGCTGCGCCGTCTGCGGTGATAACCCTCCCGAATTCAAGGGACAGCCTTACAAAGTCGACGAAGCCGATCAGCAGCTCCTCAGCGGTCAGCCTTTCGTCCACTACATGGGACACTCCATGATCGTCGATCCCACAGGAAAAATCCTGGCTGAGGCGGGAGACGATGAACAGATCCTCACCGCGTCGATCGACACAGATCGCGTAGAAAAGGTACGCGCCGGCGTATTCTACATCGACAGTCTGCGCCCAACCGCTTATTCTCATTACAAAACTCTTTTCGAGAAGAACTAAAAGACAATCTTGTTAAATAAGGAAAGAGGAACGGCAGATGTTTTGCCGTTCCTCTTTTGCGTTTGTCATTCAGATCATTCGTTCCACATGGAACGATTCATGCCGATCAGTTCAAAAATCGCCTGGCAAATTCCACAGTCAGTGCGGCGCTGACGGAGAGACAGCGTTCATCGGCTTCAAACTTGTCGCTGTGCTGGGGGGCGCCGCAGCCGGTCTGATCGTTGGCGCAGCCGACAAAGGCCATCACCACGGGGCTAATCGTGCGGAAGCGCGCGTACGTCTCCGAAGCCATCCACGGCTGTCCGGCGATCAGATCGATGCCGGCGCTTTTTGCTGCCGACCGGGCCAGTTCGACCAGCTTGGGATCGTTTACGACCGGCAGCGTCAGGTTGCGCCAGCTCATTTTTGCCGTGCAGCCGCACGACGAGGCAATGCCGGCGGCTGTCTGATCGAGCAGCTCGTGAAGCGTGCGTCCTACTTCTTCGTCGAAGAAGCGCGTGCTGCCTTCCATGAAGCAGTCGTCGGGAATCCTGTTCCATGTGGAACCTCCGTGGATCTGGCACGGCGTGATCACTGCCGCGTCCCGTGAATTGATGCGGCGCGAGATGATCGAGCTGGAAGCGACGAGGATCTGCGCCGCGCAGTTGAGCGGGTCCAGCCCCAGGTGCGGCGTCGCGCCGTGCGCGCTTTTGCCTTTCACGTCGATGCGGAATGTTTCGCAGCCGGCCGTGCACGAGCCGTCCAGGATGACGGCGCCGCCGACGGGGTAATCGGCCTGCACATGGATGCCAAAGACGGCGTCGGCTCCGCCCTGTTCGGCCAGCAGGGCGCGCACGTCGTCGCCCATGCCCATTTCTTCGCCTGACTCAAAGCAGAAGATCACGCGTCCGTTCAGATGCGCCTTGTCAGCGGTCAGACGAGCGGCAGCTTCCAGCATTCCCGCGGTGTGGAAATCGTGCCCGCACATGTGTGCCGCGCCTGCGTTTTCCGAAACGAGCAGCTTTTTGCCCTTCAGGTTGCAGGCGTTTTCCTCGATCGGCAGCGCGTCCATGTCGGCACGCAGGGCCAGCGTCCTGCCCGGGCGTCCGGTGTCGAGCACGCCGATCAGGCTGCGCCCTGTTCCCGGCGCACGGAACACCTTCAGACCATGACCTTCCAGCCACGCGGCGACAAGGCCGGCAGTGCGGTCTTCTTTGCCGCTCAGTTCGGGATGACGGTGCAGATCGCGGCGAAGTTCAACGGCTTCGGGAGAAGCTGGAGCGAGTTTTTCAAAATCCATGACGAACACCTTCCTGAAAATGATCTTTTTCGCCATTATACCGCCGCCGCGTCAAAATGATAGCCTTTTCGCTTGTGCAGTTCTATAATGAAACCATCTTATGCGAAAGGCGGGCGTCCCATGAAAATCACGTACTCTGTTCCGGCAGTTCTCTTCATGTTCTGCACCGCAGCTCTGAGCGCGCCCTCGGCTGAGAAGATCCAGGCGCAGTACCGCAGCGCCGCGCCCACATCCTGGGGCGAGCGCGTCGCTGGCGTGATCACCCGCGCCCCTGTCGGCGAGAAGGTCGTCTTTTTCACGTTCGACGCCTGCGGCGGCGTTGGAGGTTCCGGCGCCGACTCGCGCCTCATCGCTCTGCTGCGCAGGGAAAAAGTTCCCGCCACGCTGTTCATCAACAGCCGCTGGATCGATGCCAATCCCGCGCTGTTTGCCGGCCTCGCCAAAGACCCGCTCTTTTCCATCCAGAATCACGGCACGTCGCATCGTCCCCTGAGCGTCACGGGCCGCCGCGTGTACAGGATTCGCGGCACCGATTCGCCGCGCGGCGTTTATGACGAGATCATGGGCTGCGACGCGAAGATCTTCTCGCTTACGGGCAAACATCCGCGCTTTTTCCGCAGCGGAACAGCGTTTTATGATGACGTAGCGGTGAAGATCGCCTCCGCTCTGGGCTACAAAATCGCCGGCTTCGACGTGCTCGGCGACGGCGGCGCCACTTTTTCCGCGGCAAAGATCGCAGCGGCTGCTGGGCGCATCCGCCCCGGCTCGATCGTCATCTATCACATGAACCAGCCGAAAAAGGCCACGTTTGCCGGCCTCGCGCGCGTCATCCCGCAGATGAAAAAGCAAGGCTGGCGCTTCGCCCGGATGGAAGAATATTTTTAACCTCGTTTCGCAAAACAGGACCGCCGCTGTTCACGGGCTCAGCTCGTAAACAGCGGCGGTCCTGGTATTGATCTGTATTAATCTTCAGCTTCTGCGGGGACGAGCTCAGGATGCAGCTCGCCTTCGCTCTTGGCGACCATGACGGCCACGGCGGCGTCACCGACGATGTTGGGGATGACGCGGGCCATGTTGAGGATGCGGTCGATGCCGGCCAGCAGGGCGATGGTCTCAAGCGGCAGGTTGACGGCGTTGAGCACGATCGTCAGCATGACGAGGCCGCTTCCGGGGATGCCGGCGGTGCCGACGGAGGCGAGCACTGCGGTGACCATGACCATAACCAGCTGAGTGACGCTGAGGTTGATGCCGAACACCTGCGAGGCGAAGACGACGGCGACGGCCTCATAGATGGCGGTGCCGTTCATGTTCATGACGGCGCCGAAGGGGACGACGAAGTCGGCGATCTTGTCGCTGACGCCCAATCTCTTGGTGCACTTGAGGTTGAGCGGGATGGTGGCGACCGACGAGCAGGTGGCGAAGACGAAGAGCATGGCTTCCTTCATGGTGCTGAAGAACTTCATCGGGCTGATGCGTCCGTACAGTCCCACCATCAGGCCGCCCTGCACGAAGATGGTGAACAGGATGCAGGTGATGTAGCAGGCGGCGATGGTCTTGACGTAGGGCATGAGCACGTCGAGGCCGTACTTGCCGACGATGTTGGCCATCAGGCCGAAGACGCCGTAGGGCGTGAACTCAAGCACGATGTTGGTGATGGTCTTCCAGGCTTCGGTCCAGGCGCGGAAGAAGTTGAGCACGGGCGCGCCCTTATCGCCCAGCTTGATCAGCGCAAAGCCGAGCAGCAGCGCGAAGAAGATGATCTGGAGCAGGTTCTGCGTGCTGAGCGCGTTGAAGGGGTTGGTGGGGATGATGTTCATCAGCGTCTTGACAACGCTGGGGATCTCTTTGGCGTTGTAGGCCGCGGTGCTCTTCATCACGAAGCCGGCGCCGATCTTCATCGTCAGCGAGAAGAAGAGACCGATGGCCACAGCCACGGCAGTGCCGGCCAGGAACAGGAACAGCGTCTTGCCGCCGATCTTGCCGAGGGTCTTGAAGTCCTTCACGTCGGCCGCAGCACAGATCAGCAGGCCAAGGACGAGGGGCGCGACGACCATCGTCAGCAGACGGGTAAGGATGGTGCCCAAAAAGGCAAACATCGCGGCGTCGCCCTTCATGACGAATCCGGCAATGATGCCGAGGACGAAGCCGACCATGATGCGCGTGAACAGCGAAAGCGACTGCCATTTCTTCAACAGAAACATAACTGCATCCTCCTTGATATGTATAAATCGCAGATTTTTAATTCAAAGCCTCAACACGAAGACACAACAAATCAGTCGTTTCGCTCCGCCGCGAAGCGGCGCTCAGATTTTCCTTCGTGTCTTTGTGCCTTCGTGTCGGCTTTGAATTTGCCTTTAGAGAATTTGCCTTTGAATTTACGCGATCACTACACGAAGCGGCACACGTGATCGACGGCGATGTCGGAGAAGCCGTAGGCTTCGGCCTTGGTGAGGCGGCCGTTGGCGGTCTCGTGGATCACCTTGAGCAGCTCGGCGCCCATCTCCTGATACGTCTTTTCGCCGCGGACGATGGGCGATAGGTCGACGTCCATGTTGTCCTCCATGCAGCGGTATGTGCGCTCGTTGGCCGTGACCTTGAGCACGGGGACGATGGCGTTGCCCGTCGGCGTGCCGCGTCCGGTGGTGAAGACGATCACCTGGCAGCCGCCGGCGGCCATGCTCGTCACTGACGAGATGTCATAGCCCGCGGTGTCCATCACCAGCGCGCCGTGCTTTGTCGGACGCGCCGCCTGCTCAAGGACTTCGACGACCGGGCGCGTGCCGCCCTTGCGGATGCAGCCCAGGCTCTTTTCGTCAAGCGTGGAAAGCCCGCCCGCCTTGTTGCCCGGCGTGGGCTGACCGGCGCGGCAGTCCTGACCGGCAGCCTTGAGGTGCTCCTCGTAGGCGCGGCACACCTCGATGATCTCGTTGTGGACCTTGGGCGTTGCGGCGCGGTTGGCGACGACGTGCTCGCCGCCGATCCACTCGATCGACTCGCTCATCATCGTCGTCGCGCCCAGATCGACGAGCAGATCGCTCAGCTCGCCCACAGCGGGATTGGAGGCAATGCCGGAGGTGGCGTCGCTTCCGCCGCACTCGATGCCCATGAACAGCTCAGAGATGTCGAACAGCTCTTTCTGCTGCAGTCCGGCCTCGGCAGCCATCTCGCGCGCGGCGCGGACGGCCTTCTCGATCGTCTTCAGCGTGCCGCCCTCTTCCTGGATGCCGAAGCTGACGACGGGCTTGCTCGTCATCTTCTTGATCTTGTCGCGCAGCTTGTCGTGACCGACAGTCTCGCAGCCAAGGCCGATGATGACCACGCCCCAGACGTTGGGATTGCAGGCAAAGCCCGTGAGGATCTTCTGGCTCATGTCGGTGTTGGCGGCCACGTCGGAGCAGCCTGTGTTGAAGACGATGTTCACGGCGCCGCGCACCTGAGAGGCGACGATGCGGCTGCTCTCGCTGCCGCAGGCGCAGGTGGGCAAGATCAGCACATGGTTGCGGATGCCCGGACGCCCTTCGGCGCGGCGGTAGCCCCAGAACTTGAGCCCCTCGCCCGTTTTGACCACTTCGGGAAGCGGAGCCTCATCTCCCGTCTCGGGGACCAGCTCGCTGTCATAGTCGCGCGGCACGCTGTGGATGTTCTCATGATTGACCAGATGACCGGCGGCGATCGCGCAGTTCGTCTTGCCGATCAGCTCGCCGTACTTGATAACGCTGTCGCCCTCGCCGAGATCGCGCAGCGCGATCTTGTGACAGTACGGGATCGTCTCTTCGGCACGGATGCACCTGATCTGGTCCCTCTCGCGCCAGACCACGCTCTCCCCGGCCGGAACTTCCTTTACGCAGGTTACGACGTTGTCGCTCATGTCCATCATCAACGCATTGATTTCCATGGCTGCCCCTCCTTTGATAATTGCTGTGTCTGTGGCTTTACAGTAGCACCGCAAAGGTATAAAATCAATTTAATCGATTTTATGAGGGCATAAAATAATAATATAGGGAGGCGAGCACATGGAACAGGGCATGGAATACATCTGGCGCGTGTATCAGGAAGGCAGCTTTTCCAAGGCGGCAGAGAAACTGTTCATGACGCAGCCGGCGCTGTCCATCGCCGTTCGGCGCGTGGAGTCGGCGCTGGGTGCCGAACTGTTCGACCGCAGCCGCCATCCTCTGGAGCTGACGGAGGCAGGACGCGCCTACGTGTCCGCCATCCGCCGCATCCGCGGCACCGAGGAGGACCTGGCGCGCCAGATCGACGATCTGCGCGGCCTGCGCGCCGGCCATCTGCGCATCGGCGGCACGCACTACCTTAACAGCTACCTTCTGGCCGACGTGCTGGCGGGGTTCACGGCGCTCTATCCGCATGTGCAGGCCGATCTGACCGAAGCCGGCTCGCCTGGCCTGATCGAGCTGCTGCGCCGCCGCGAGCTGGATCTGACGTTCAGCTGCGATCCCAAAGCGCTTTCGGAGTTTGAGCATCTGCCCCTCTTCTGCGACCATGTACTGCTTGCCGTGCCCGTCGACGTACCGCTGCCGGCCGAGCTGAACGCCGCGCGGCTGACCGCATCCGACATCCTCGCCGGCCGACACCTGGGCCAGGACTGCCCGCGCGCGCCGCTCGAACTGTTCGGCGAATGCAGCTTCATCCTCCTCGGCGAGGGCAACAACCTGCGCGAGCGCAGCCTGAGGATGCTCGACGAAGCGGGCATAAGGCCAAAGATCAAGATGACCCTTTCGCAGCTCGTCACCGCCTACGCCATGGCCGACAACGGACTGGGCGCAGCGTTCGTCTGCGACCGGCTCGTGCGCGCCGCCTCGTCGCGCCTTTCGTTTTTCCGGCTCGGATCGCCGCTGGCCACGCGCGAGTTCCACATCCTCATCTCCGAGCGCAACTACACGCCGTTCGCCGTGCGTGCCTTCGCCGACTACGCCCCCGCCCGCATCCGCGAATCCGACCTTGCCCACGGCCGCGACTGGGGCAAACTGCGCTGAACGTCCCGCGCAAACCATACAAAAAGAGCCAGCCTCATCCCGAAAAATCGAGATAAGGCTGGCTCTTTTATTGCAGCGATTCGGATTACGCCAGCTTGATCGCCTGAGCCATCGTTGACCTTCACAGGAACTAGCCGCTAAAGCACGCTGCGCAGGACCGATGCACATCGTGCTGCGGCTGATTTCTATTATCTGTCTAAGGAATTGTTCAACGTAATAATAACTGAGCCAGGATCGATTGCAGCGGATTATTGACAATATACTTGAAGAGGGCCCGGCTGGCGGGAGTAAAATACTGTGTGCAGTCGTCTATGTTCAGGTGCGACTCTTTATAAGCCGACTTGATCCCCCTGCCCAGACCGCGGAGCATTTTCAGTGCATTCTTGGCCGTTTCGTCGCGCAATGGCAGTTTAGCAGCCAAGAGAGCATATTCGAGATAACAGCGCAGTTTGCTGTATAACGTCTTCTCGTTTACGGGAGAAGTGATGGTCGAATTATTGCGGATCCGATATACATAGACTTTTTTCCTGCGGTGCGACACGCGCTGCGCAAGCCCCAGGCAGGCAAAATCGAATATGATATCTTCATTGAGCATCCCTTCGGGGAACAAGAGGTTGTTGTGCTCTAAATAATCACGCCGAAGCAGCTGCAACCAGGGGACTTCTCTATGATCTCCCGCCTGCTGCATGTCGCAATACAACGTTTGCCCATCTGTCACATCACTGTATTCCCGCGATCTGCTGAGCGCATAGCGAGCCTTGAGTTTGCCGAATCGCTGCTCTAATCCGGCATCTTCGTAGATGATGTCGCCGTCAAAATGTAAAATGTCCAAGTCAAGTGAACGGGCCTGTTCGTACAGATACCGAAGACTGTTTTTTTGAAGATAATCATCGCTGTCTACAAACAGCACGTACTCGCCGCAAGCGCGTTTCAAACCGAAGTTTCTGGCTGCGCCCTGCCCGTGATTGACAGTGTGGAACGCATGAACATGGTGGTAACGGTTCGCATATTCGTCTAAAATCCTGCCTGAACTGTCCGTGGAGCCGTCATCTATGCAGAGTATCTCATAATGATTAAGGTCCTGAGCGATGACAGAATCAAGGCATTCGGCAAGATAGCGTTCTACATTATAGACAGGAATGATGACTGAGATTTTTGTCTCTGACGACATTTACATGGACCTCCTTTTGAACAAGAGCGTTAAAATACCACTCGTCTTTTATTGCAATAATCATGTAATCGGTAAAAGAGGTACGTTGTATTTCATGGTAATGACTACTTGCATGATGTTAAATTTTACCACATCATAGTACGCCCAAACGTACAAAAAGAAAATAGCCGTCAGTTGGAAAATTTTTCCAACTGACGGCTATTTATATGACGAAAGTATTTATCTTACGCCAGCTTGATCGCCTGCGCTACAGCGGTGAGGACGCAGCCGAGGGCCACCCACCACAGGAAGACGCGCCAGCTGTACTTCATCCAGCGCTCGAACGGCATGTTGACGATGCCGAGCACCGCCATCAGAGCCGAGCTGGTGGGGATGACCCAGTTGCAGAAGCCGTCGCCGAAGTTGAAGGCGAGGATGGCCGTCTGGCGGGTCATGCCGACGATGTCGGCCAGCGGCAGCATGATGGGCATGACAGCCGCGGCCTGGCCGGAGCCGGACGGGATGACTGTGTTGACGAAGAGGTTGGCGATGAACATGGCCGGAGCCTGGAGCACGCCGGGCACCATCTTCAGCACTTCGCCGAGTCCGTACACGATCGTGTCGAGCACCTTGCCGTCTCTCAGGATCGAGGAGATCGCGCGCGCCGAGGCCACGAGGAAGAACACCATGACCATGCTCTTGGCGCCGTCGACGAACGTCTTGGCGATTTTCGCAGGGCTCATGCGGGCGAACGCGCCGCAGACGATAGCAAGCCCGATGAACGTAGCCGAGAGGTGCTGATAGCCCCACTTCAGATTGACGCTGCCGTAGACCATGAGTACAAGCGAAGCGGCAACGGCAAGCGCTACGCCCCACTTGCCAAAGTCCATCGGGCCGTAAGCCTTGATCGCCTCAGGATCGCCAAGGTTGCCCTCACGGTCCATGTCGTACATGGGCGAAGCGGTCGGGTCCTTGGTGATCTTCACGGTGTAGCGCCAGATCAGGAAGCCGGTGAGGATCATGTACAGGACGAAGCAGATCGCGCGGTACCAGAGTCCGGAGAACGGAGGCAGGCCGGCCAGCTCCTGAGCGATGAGCGTGGTGCTGGGCTGGAGCATGCCGGTGGCAAAGCCGACTGCCGTGCCGCCGGTCATGATGGCGACAGCGGTGATCGAGTCAAGGCCGAGCGCAAGGCAGATCATCACCAGAACGGGAGCAAAGGCAACGAAGTCGATCAGGCCGTGCGTGAGCATGATCAGGCAGAACAGCACGAACATCGCCAGCACGAACACCGTCTTCTTGTTCTTATACTTCAGCGCCAGCGTGCCGATCGAGCTGTGCATGGCGCCCGAGGCGATGACGACATGGAAGGCCGCGCCCGAGCAGAGCAGCATGAAGAGCAGATCGACAGCGCTCTTCGCGCCCTGAGCGATGTGCATGGGGATCAGGATCGGATTGACCGGGGCCTTCTCGACCAGATGGAACGACGCGGCGTCGACGACCTTGCGTCCCGTCGCGGCATCCTTGACGCGGTTGAACTCGCCGGCGGGGATGATCCACGTCAGCGCGCAGGCGATGACGATGATCGTGAAGATCACGACCAGGGTATTCATCGACTTCTTCGGCTTGGCAGCCACTTTGACTTCTTCACTCATTGAAACAACCCCCTTGAAAATGTTAGTGCAGCCAGAAACTTCCCAATGGTGCCTGTATCTACGCTCCGGCCTCGGCCAGGAGGCGAGCCCGGTTCGTTTCGTACTCCTCTTTGATGCTGTCAAGCAGACCTGGGACCGTGATCAGATCGGCTGCCGTGCCGGCGAGGATCTTCGCGCCGCAGACGATCGCGTCGTGAGCCTTTTCCGTCTTGCCGGCGTCGAGATACGCCTGCGAGTGCGAGGGCGAACCTTCCGGCACAAAGGCGACGCGGATGCACGAGCCCGGCATCAGCTGCATCACGTTGCCCAAGTCGGTGCTGCCCGTCTTCAGCCGCGGCGGACGGATCACCGGCGCGTTCACAGCCCGGGCGTTGTCCATGATCACGTCGTTCAGCTTCAGCGCCGGGATCTTGTTGTCAACGTCCTTCGAGCGGATAATCTCGACTTCCGTCTCCGTCATCATCGCCGCGCCGTTCAGCACCTTGAGGAAGCGCTCGATGACGCTTTCAAGATAGGCGCGATTGTACGACCTCACGTAAAACTGCGACTTGGTGTAGGCAGGGACGGTGTTCGCGCCCGTGCCGCCGCCGTCCATGATGTTGTAGTGGATGCGGGTGTCTTCCTTGACGTGCTCGCGCAGGCACTCCACGCCGTGGAACGCCAGCGACATCGCGTCCAGCGAACTGCGCCCAAGCTCGGGCTTGATCGCCGAGTGCGCCGCCTTGCCGTGATAGATGACGTCGAACTTGCTCATCGCCATCGACTTCACGTCGGTCGTCGTCTCGCCGCTGCCGTGCATCATCAGCGCCACGTCGATATCTTTAAAGCAGTCGCCGTGCTTGATCATCATGATCTTGCCGCCCTCGGTCTCCTCGGCCGGCGTGCCGTACACGACCACCGAAAACGGCCCAGGCAGCGAGCTGTCCTTCAGCGCCGCGGCCGCCGCAAGGATGCAGGGGCCCTGCATCTGGTGCCCGCAGGCATGTCCCAGCACCGGCAGCGCGTCGTACTCGCACAGCAGTCCGATGTGCGGGCCGCCTTCGCCGCGGCGGTATACGGCGCGGAACGCCGTTTCGATGCCGCCCACGCCGCGCTCAACGGCGAATCCCTGCTTTTCGAGCCAGTCGGTAAGCAGCTTCGAGGCGTGCTTCTCCGTCAGGCCGATCTCGGGATGATCGTAGATATCGTCGGAGATTGCGCACAGTTCCGCTTTGAGCGCTTCGATGCGGTCGTAAAGTTCCTGCTTCATCAGAAAGCCTCCCTTTGAATTGTACCACACGAAAAATTCTATTTTTCGCACTTCACATTCTAATTTTTATCTGCTATGATTTTAGCGAACGGAAAAAATCTGTCAAGCATCAAAATTTCCGTCCGTGATATTTATTTCTGATAATCTCGCGCTGGTGTCAGTTTCAGCGCTTTTGCAGGATACCCGTAAAGAAGGTGAAGAGATGGAACTGAAACCCCGCGTCAAGGAAGCGGAACGCACGAACGCCTCGGTGATGTACAGCCTGCAGGCGCTCGATTACCTGGAAACGGAGGGCGCAGCCTCGCTGAACGATCTGAGCGCGGCGCTGTCGATCAACAAATCGCGCGTGCTGCGTCTGTGCGGCACGCTGGAGCAGATGGGCTACCTGCGCCGCAGAGCGGAAGACGCCAAGTGGGTCCTCGGCTCGCGGCTGCTCTCGCTTGGCAAGGCATTCGAGCGGCAGAATCCGCTGCTGCAGGTGCTGCGGCCCGAGATGCTGGAACTGTCGCAGCAGCTTGACGAAAACGTCGTCTTTCAGGTCATCCGTGGCGAGCGGAGGCTGTGCCTGTGCGCCGTCAACCGCGTGCAGCGCCAGCGCTATTTCACGCCCGAAGGCAGCGAAGCGCGCCTGCACTACGGCGCGGCCGGAAAGGTGCTGCTCGCCTGGGGACCGCCGGAACTGCGCGCACGCATCTACGAGCAGGCGCCGTATCCGCGCTACACGGAGCACACGCGGACAACGGCGGAGCAGCTTATGGCCGACATCGAAAAAGCGGCCGCCGAGGGCTGGGCGGCATCGAGCGAAGAGCGCACCTACGGCAGCGCCGCCCTGGCCGTGCCTGTGTTCGGCGCCGAAGGCGCTTTGCTGGGCGCGCTCTCCATCCCAACCACCGCACAGCACCTGACACCCGAGTTCATGCAGAGGGCTCTGCCGCTGCTGAAACAAAGCGCCGAGTTCATCCGCTCCACACAGGCCGGTGCGCAGAAGTTCGTTCCAGTCGTGCCACGCCGGGACTAAGGTAAGGAAACGCTGGTCACATACTGCATAATGGGAATAAATCAGCGCTTCCTTAACTGCCTGTTTTTCGCGCTTGTTCCTCATGGAACGGCGCGCCATGATCCCGCACAAAAGCGCAAAAATATTTTCGCCGCCTTTCACTTCCGATCTTTCGGATGGTAAAAGGCGGCGTTTCTTATTCAGATTTTTTATAAAGCGCTAAAGTCCAGAATTGAACGAGTTTCGCACACACAGGCTCGTCTCCGGAACGTTAAAAAGAATCCGACGCGCTGTTTTTTCTTTGAAAAACGCCGTCGGAAATTGTAGAATAGATGTGCGGTTTAGTTTCAGGCACCAAAATCCATTGAACGGAGTGATTGGTTTATGAAGAAACTGTTTGCTGCAATCGCACTGTGCGCTGTGGTCTGCTGCGCGGGAGCGGCCTTCGCCGCCTATCCCGAGAAGCCCGTCCACGTGATCGTCCCCTCGACGGCGGGCGGCGGCACTGACGTGATGGCCCGTCTGCTGGCCAAGTTCGGCGAGAAGTACCTGGGCGCGCCCATGGTCGTCGACAACATGCCCGGCGCCGGCGGCATGATCGGCTTCACCGCCATCGCGCAGGCCAAGAAGGACGGCTATACGTTCGGCTGCCTTTACACGCCTCACCTGACGGCTCACGTTTCCGCCAAGCGCGCCAAGTACACGCTGGATGACTTCGACTACATCGGCAACCTCGTCACCGACCCCGGCATCATCGTCGTTCCCGGCAACAGCCCCATCAAGGATCTCGCCGGCCTCGCCGACTTCGCCAAGAAGAACGAGAACTGCACCGCTTCCACGTCCGGCCCCGGCGGCGACGACGATTTCGCACGCCTTGCCTGCCAGTCTGACCTCGGCATCAAGCTGCGCGCCGTGCCCTCCAAGGGTTCGTCGGCTGCGAAGGCCAACGTCATGGGCGGCCATGTCACCGTCGGCTTCATGAACGTTTCCCAGGTCGAAGCCCAGGTCAAGAGCGGCGAGATGCGCGCGCTGGCCGTCATGGCTGACAAGCGCAGCGACAAGCTGCCCGACGTGCCCTGCACGGCCGAGCTCGGCTATCCGACGATGGTCTCCGATTCTTCGCGCGGCTTTGCTGCTCCCAAGGGCATGCCCGCCGAAGCGATCGCCAAGCTCCGCGAGATGTTCACCAAGACGATCGCCGACCCCGAGTTCCAGGAGGCTGCCAAGGAGTCTCTGATCATCAACGAGATGGACGCCGACAAGTACAAGGCCTATCTTGAGCGTCTTCAGAAGGCGACCGACCTGGCGTTTGAAGTCGCGCCCTGGTAAGGGATTATTCATTTGCCGAATAAAGGCTGATCCTTTATGAACAACAAAACTGTCAGTATTCTTTCCGGCGCCGCGGGGATCCTCCTCGCCGGCGCTATTTACACTCAGGTGGAGAAATTCCCTGAGTACGCGATCCACGCCTCGCAGTACGTCAAGTTCCTGCTGCTGGTGCTGGCGATCCTGTCGGGCGTGCTGCTGGTCATGTCGCTCTTCGGCCGCGAAGCGGGAAAGCCCACGTGGGTGAAGGCGCCCGGTCACTTCTTCGCCACGGCCGTGCTGACGATCCTCATGGTCATGTCACTGAAGTACGTCGGCTTCTACGTGGCATCTGCCGTGTACATGCTCGTGCTGGCGCTGCTGCTCGGCCTGCGCCGGCCGCTGCTGCTCATCGTCTGCACCGTGCTTCTGCTGGCGATCGTCTACGGCGTCTTCGTCCGGTTCCTGAGCGTTCCCGTGCCGCTGGGTGTATTCGAAGAGTTCACGTTCTCCGACATCGCCGGCTCGCTGGCCAAGGCCAAAGCGGCCTGGGCGCTTCTGTAAAGGGGGAGTGCGGCTATGATGCAAATGATCACTGATGCGGCAATGTCGCTTCTGGCACCTGCACCGCTCATCGCCATCTTCCTGGGCACGCTGGGCGGCATCATCATCGGCGCGATCCCCGGACTGACAGCGACGATGGCCGTAGCGCTGCTGATCCCCGTCACCTTCGGCATGAACCCCGTCGTCGGCCTGGCGCTGATGGGCGGCGTCTATTCCGGCGGCATGTTCGGCGGCGCTATCTCGTCGATCCTGCTTTCCACCCCCGGTACCCCCGCGGCGGCGGCGACGGCGTTCGACGGCTATCCGATGACGCGCAAGGGCAAGGGCGGCGTGGCCATCACCGTGGCTACGGTCGCCAGCTTCTGGGGCGGCATCATCTCGACGATCGCCCTGCTGCTGGTGGCTCCCATCCTCGCCAAGTTCTCGCTCCGCTTCGGCCCGCCCGAAAACTTCCTGCTCGCCATCATGGGCCTGGCCAGCATCGTCACGCTGACCAGCGGCAACCTGATCAAGGGCCTCATCTCGGGCGTCATCGGCCTGTTGCTGGCGTCCGTCGGCATGGACCCGATCGACGCGTATCCGCGCTTCGCGGGCGACTTCCCCGAGCTGTACGAAGGCATCAAGGACATCCCCGCGCTGATCGGGCTGTTCTCGATCAGTCAGCTGCTCGACCTGACCGGCGAGGCCAGCATCGTTCAGGAGCTGGCGGCCGACATCTCGACGCTGAAGGAGAACAAGCTGCCGAAGGGGCTCGGCCCAACCATCGCGCGCGGCTCGCTGATCGGCACGATCGTCGGCATGCTGCCCGGCGCGGGCGCGACGATCTCGGCGTTCATCTCGTACAACACGGCCAAGTCGCTCGACAAGGAGCCGGAGACGTTCGGCAAGGGCAACCCCAAGGGCGTCGCCGCTTCCGAATCAGCCAACAACGGCTGCGTCGGCGGCTCGCTGATCCCCATGCTGACGCTGGGCATCCCCGGCAACTCGGTGGCGGCCTGTCTGATGGGCGGTCTGACGATCAACAACCTGATCCCCGGACCGGAGCTGTTCTCCAAGTACGGCACCATCACCTACGGCTTCATCCTCTCGCTGTTCATCGCCAATATCGTCTTCCTGTTCCTGGGCATCTATCTGGCTCCGTTCTTCGCGAAGATCTCGACGGCGCCCAATTCGCTGCTCATCCCCGGCATTGCCGTCCTATCCGTCGTCGGCAGCTTCGCGATGCGCAACATGATGTTCGACGTCTGGACGATGCTGGCGTTCGGCTTCGGAGGCTACTTCCTGCACCGCTGCGGCTTCGACCTCGGCGCGGTCGTGCTGGGGCTGATCCTCGGGCACATCACCGAAGAGGGCTTCGGCGGCGCGCTGGCGATCTCCAACGGCTCGCCGGCGATCTTCTTCACGCGTCCGCTGTGCATCGGCCTGTGGGTGTGCATCTTCCTGCTGCTCCTGCCCGCGATCCGTTCCCGGAAAAAAGCCAAACACACGGTGGATTAATCATCCGCCTGCATTCAAAAACCTCTCCCGGCGATCTCGTCCGGGAGAGGTTTTTCGTTTAGGAAACACTGATAAAATACGTCATCTCCTGCGAAACGCTGCCCGAGAGGCTTCTCCAACGTACGAGAGTACGCCTCCGAAGCCTCTTGCGGACAGGTTTCTCCGGATCTGACGCATTTTCACAGCGTTTCTGTGATCTCGTTAAGATCAGCATAATCTGAATTTATCACAGTTTTCTTAGAAATTCACATAAAAATCGAAGTGTGCTATAATTTACGAAATGTTGTTTTTTCAGTCGGAAAATTTTTCTGAACGCTCCGCGCGATAGTATCTCGGCGCGGATTTTAAGGAGTGCACAATCATGAAAGTTGTCATTGTCGGCGCAGGGAATGTTGGGATGACCCTGGCCCGCACGCTGTCCGAGGACGCTCACGACGTGGTCGTGGTCGACCGCAACGAAGACCTCGCCACGAGGATCGCCGAAGAGCTCGACGTGAGCGTCGTGCGCGGCAACGGATCGCGCCCCGATGTCCTGGCGCAGGCCGGCGTCGTTAAAGACGGCGGCGTCGATGTGCTGATCGCCTGCACGGACCGCGACGAGACCAATCTGATGGCCTGCTGGCTGGCCAAGCGCGCCGGCGTGCCGCGCGTGCTGTCGCGCGTGCGCGACCTGGAGTTCACCGACACGCCCGACTGGGCTCAGGACCTCGGCATCGACGTGATGGCCTCGCCGGAGCGCTCGCTGTCGCGCGAGATCGCCTCGCTGCTGCGTTTCAATGCGGCCGTGCATACGTCGGAGCTCTTCAACGGGCGGGCCGGCAGCTTCGCGTTCCACGTGGAAAAAGACTCGCCGATCTGCGGCCTCAGCCTGCGCGAGCTGGGACAGAAGTATCCGCAGCTGGGTGCGATCGTCGTCTACGTCGAGCGCGGCGAAGACGGCTTCGTCCCCTCGGGCGAGTGGACTGCGCAGGAAGGCGACGTGTGCTTCGTCGTCACGCTGCACGAGCGCGTCACAGCCATCCAGAAGCTGTTCGACGTAGAGCGGCAGAAACGTCTGTCGCGCGTCATCATCGTCGGCGGCGGCAAGCTGGGCACCAACCTCGCCAAGCGACTGTGCAGCAACGTGCCCAAGGTGGAGACAACGCTGGTCGAAAAGAACCTTGAAAAATGCGAGCGCCTGGCCCGCGAGTTCCCCGACGTGAAGGTGATCAACGGCGACGGCATGGACAGCGACCTGATGAAGCAGCTGGGCGTGGACAAGGCCAACGGCGTCGTCGCGGCAACGTCCAACGACGAGCTGAACGTGATCATCGCCGCGCTGGCGAACATCAACGAAAACGTCAAGACGGTCGCCGTCGTGCGCAAAGATGTGTACAAGGAGCTTGAAGACCGTCTGCCCGTCGACGTGCTCGTCAACCCCAACCGCACGCTGGCGAACACGTTCCTGCGCTACATCCGCTATCCCAGCTCGGCAGGGATGCTGTCGCTGATCGACCGCATCGGCGCCGAGATGCTGGAGTTCCTGCTCCGCCCCGGCAATCCGGCCGTGGGCAGGCGCATCATGGATCTCAATCTGCCGAGAGGCATCCTCATCGCCGTCATCAAGCGCGGCGGCAAGTACCTCGTGCCCGGCGGCGCAGAAACGCTTCAGGAGGGCGACGTGATCTCCGTGTTTGCGATGTCGGAGAAGATGCCCGAAGCGATGCACTTTTTCAAGGTCGACTGAGCCATGAACAGGCGCATCGTCTTCCTCCTGCTGGCGCTGATCGGTGCGATCGTCGCCGGCACCATGTTCGCCGCATCTCTGATCGCAGCGGTGTGTCACTGGCCCGACGTCCAGCAACTGTTGAAATGGTCGCTCGGGGCGCTCGGCGTCTGCGGCGCCATTGCCATGGCAGCATTCAAAAAACGCCGCAAGAACGATCCTCCCGAGCACATCACGGGCCGCGAAGCGTTCGTCATCGTCTCGCTCTCGTGGGTCATCGCCTCCGTCATCGGCGCTCTGCCCTACACGGGCTGCGGTCTGACGTTCACCGACGCGTTTTTCGAGGCCATGTCGGGCTTCTCTACCACGGGCGCGTCGATCCTCACGAACGTCGAAAGTCTGTCGCGCGGCGTGCTGCTGTGGCGGTCGCTGACGCACTGGCTGGGCGGCATGGGCATCATCGTGCTCTGCCTAGCGATCATCCCGTTCATCGGCGGCAGCGGCATCGAGCTGTTCAAGGCCGAGTCGCCCACGCCCATCCCCGAGAAGCTGACGCCCCGCCTCAGCCAGACAGCGCTGTATCTGTGGCTGGTCTACATCCTGCTGACGGTCCTTGAAACGATTGCCCTCAAGCTCTGCGGCATGTCGTTCTACGACGCTGTCAATCACGCCTTCGCCACGATGGCGACGGGCGGATTTTCCACGCGCAATGCCAGCATCGCCGCGTTTGGCAGTCCGGCCGTCGAGTGGGTGATCACCGTCTTCATGTTCCTGGCCGGCGTCAACTTCACGCTGCACTTCCTGTTTCTGCGCGGTTCGTTCGGCGCGTACTTTGCCGACGACGAGTTCCGCTGGTATGCGGGCATCACGCTGATCGTCACGGCGCTGATCGCCGTCTGCGCTGCCGGCGCGGGCATGGCGCAGCCTCTGTCGCAGACGATCCGCCATGCCGCCTTCCAGACGGTGACGATCCTGACGACGACCGGATTCGGCGTCACCGACACGCTGCAGTGGCCGTATTTCGTCCATCTGATCCTGCTGCTGCTCATGTTCATCGGCGGCTGCGCCGGCTCGACCGGCGGCGGCATGAAGGTGCTGCGCGTGATGGTGCTGACCCGCAGCGTCAAAAACGACATGCTCCGCACGCTCCAGCCCAAGCGGGTGCTGTGCGTGCGCATCGGCGGCAAGCCGCAGGAGAACGATCTGGTGCGCTCGATCCTGGCGTTTTTCGTCATGTTCATGATCCTGCTCGGCGTGATGTCGCTGGCGCTCACCTGGCTGGGCATCGACGTGCTCTCGTCGCTAAGCGGCGTGCTGGCCTGCCTCAGCAACATCGGCCCCGGCCTCGGGCAGTTCGGCCCGGTGAGCAACTACGCTGCCGTCCCGACGTGCGGGAAATGGATCCTCTCGTTTGCCATGCTCGTCGGCCGTCTGGAGATCACCACGGTGATGATGCTGTTCATGCCTTCGACCTGGCGGCGCTGAGTCTTTTTGTCCGCCTGCGAAATCCGTGCTATAATGCTCACGGTCATCGGAGGCACGCTGTTCGATTTTAGGAAACGCTGATAAAATACGTCATCTCCTGCGAAACGCTGCCCGAGGGGCTCTTCCAACGTACGGAAGTACGCTTCCAGAGCCCCTTTCGGACAGGTTTCTTCGGATCTGACGCATTTTCTCAGGTTTCCTGTGCGCTGGTTAATTTCAGTATAATGGGATTAAATCAGCGTTTCCTTTAGAAACAGTACGCCGGATAAGATGGCGGGCTGAGACGCCCGCGCTTATCCGGCGTTTTTCATATTCGTTCCGCGACGGAAAAGCTCATCGCGCTGTCGTGCTCAGGACAGGCGCGTCAAAAAAACAGCATCACACTGGAGGAACTACGATCATGAGGATGAAGCAGGATTTCACGCGCGGGCCGATCTTCGGGCCGCTGATGCGTTTTGTGCTGCCGGTGCTGGCGGCGGGATTTTTGCAGATGCTCTACGGCGCGGTGGATCTGATGATCGTCGGCTGGTACTGTTCGCCCGCCGATATCGCCGCCGTTTCGACAGGCAGCGGCGTCATGTTCAGCCTGACGATCGTCGTCGCGGGACTGGCGCTGGGCACGACGGTGCTGCTGGGGCAGAAATTCGGCGAAGGACGAACTGAAGAGCTGGGGCCGATCACGGGCAGCTCAGTCTGTCTGTTCGGCGCGATCGGCGCGGCAATCGCCGTGCTGATGCAGCCGCTGGCCCGATTTGCCGCATCAGCGCTGATGACGCCGCCGGAGGCGTTCGCGCAGGCAGTGACGTACATCAGGCTGTGCAGCGCCGGAGCGCCGTTCATCGTCGCCTACAATCTGCTGGGCAGCGTCTTTCGCGGTCTGGGCAATTCCAGTCTGCCGATGCTGGCCGTCGCCATCGCCTGTGCGGCCAACATCGCCGGCGACTGGCTGCTGATCGGTGTCTGCGGCATGGGCGTCGCCGGCGCGGCAGTCGCGACGGTCGCGGCGCAGGCGGTCAGCGTCGCGCTGTCGCTGCTGCTGATCCGCCGTGCGGGCGTGCCGTTTTCGCTCACGCGCGCCGATCTGCGCTTTCAGTGGCCGATCGTCAGGCGCATCCTCTCGATCGGCGGTCCGATCGCCTTTCAGGACGCCGTCGTCAATCTTTCGTTCCTGGTCATCGCCGCGATCGTCAATTCGCTGGGCGTGGTCACGGCGGCAGGCATCGGCATCGCCGAGCGCATCTGCGGCTTCGTGATGCTGGCGCCTTCTTCATACGGCCAGGCGATGTCCACGTTCGCTGCTCAGAACATCGGCGCCGGACAGCCCCGGCGGGCGCAAAAGGGTCTGCTGTACGCGATCCTCTCCTCGCTGGCGGCCGGCTGCGTGATGGGCTGGCTGTCGTTCTTCCACGGAGATCTGCTCACGCAGCTGTTTGTGCAGGAGCAGCCGGATGTGACAAGGATCGGCTGGGAATATCTGCGCGCGTACTCGATCGACTGTCTGCTGACGTCGTTTCTGTTCTGCTTCATCGGCTATTTCAGCGGCCTGGGGAAAACACGCTTCGTCATGGTCCAGGGAATCGTCGGCGCGTTCTGCGTGCGCATCCCCGTGTCATGGCTGATGAGCCGTCTCGTTCCTGTGTCGGTGTTCAAGATCGGTCTGGCGACGCCGCTGTCGTCAGCCGTGCAGATCGCGCTGTGCCTGGCCGTGTTCGCGCACTTGTCGCACCAGGAAAAGAGAGCATAAAAACAGCCGAACGGTCCGCAATGGATCGTTCGGCTGTTTTTTTTCGTGGAGCACAAGCTACTCGGCGCGTTTTTCCTTTTCCAGACGGCGCCAGAGCACGAACAGGCCGATGCCCAGCGTGAGCAGCGTCAGGCCGCCGAGCATCCGGTACGTGCCGATCGACATCTCGCCAGGATCGTGGCTCAAGTCGGCCGGCGTGATGCGCAGCATGGCCCAGGCGAAGAACACGCTCCACACGGACGTGAACCAGCGCGCGATTTTTCCGTACCTGCGGCCGAAGAAAAAAACGAGGTTGCTGACGGGAGGGAAGACGAAGCCGATCAGGCCGACAAAGAGCGTGACAAACAGCGACGCCGAAGCGGAAACGGCCTTTTTCGCCGTGCTCGCAGCTGCCTGAGCCAGATCAGAATTGTAGCCGCATGTTGAACAGACAGTCTTGAACATGCGCGCGCCGCATTTGGGGCAGATCCGGCCCTCGTCGTCGAATCTGACGCCGCAGCGCGGACAGACGGCGCCGTCGTACTCCTTGCCACAGTTAGCGCAAATGTGATCGCTGGCGCGGCCGCCGCAATAGGGACACTCGAAAAGCGATGCGTCAAACTCGGAGCCGCAGTAGCTGCACTTCTTCATGGTTTTCATGCCTGTCCTCTCCCTTCGCAGCCGGCTATTCGACTTCCTTCTTCCACGGCGCGTCGGTGAAGACGGTGCCGAAGCGTACATTCGCGCCGCACTCGGGCGTGCTCAGCAGCCCCTGCTCGTTCCGCTCGGCCAGTCCCGAAGCGATCGCCGCGGCCTGATCGGGGAACTCGGTGACGGGCGTTTCGCCGTCCATGAACGCTTTCGGCATCACTTCGGCGGAGTAGCCGTAGCGGCGCAGGCAGGCGCGAGCGTGCTCGGCCAGGAGCGCGGCTTTTTCCTCCGCGTCAAAGTAAGCGCGGGCAAAGTCCCAGATCGTATCGCCCGCAGGCTCCAGCTTTACCGCATACGAGACGACCTGCGGCAGCGCCGGATAAGGCAGCTTCTCATTGCCGCGCAGCGAACCGAAACCGACGATCGCCGCCCCCGCATTCAGCAGATTGTGACGCAGTTCCTCGCGCAAAACACCCATGTTCTGTATCCTCCAGCTAAGGCGGACGTGCCGCCGTTTTCTGCCTTAATTATAGCCTATTTTCACAGCCGCGTCGTGCTCATTTTTTCTCGTTTTCCCCGTCAAAAAATAAATTATGCAAGCCGCCTTCCCGCATGAGCTGCTGCCTCTGTACACCGCGCCGCGAATGCGCCGTGAGCCCGGTCCCGGCGCCGATAAAAACTGGCATCGCCACGTCAGCTCCGGCAAATATTTTACTTGACAAAACAGCGCGTAAAGTTTATTTTATAGGCGGTGTTTCTTTCATATTCCCGCGATCCGCTTTCGCGGCGCGGAAAAATTTAAAGGAGGATGCTTCATGATTACAGACGGATTCTTCTACTTTGCGACGCTCGTGTTCATGGCCGCGCTGCTCGTCGGCGCGCAGAAGGTGACGAAGGCGAAGTTCTTCGAATACGTTCCGCCCGTCGTCCTGCTGTACCTTGCCGCCATGCTCGGCTGCACGTTCAAGCTTTGGGACCCTGCCGCCACGAAGGGCGCGTACAGCGCGCTGCGCAACCCGATCCTCTACGCGATGATCTTCGTCATGCTGCTTCGCTGCGACATCCGGCAGATCCTCAAGCTGGGTCCGAAGATGCTGCTTGGCTTCTTCACCGCCTCGATCACGATCGCCATCGGCTTCGTCGCCACGTACGCGCTGATGCACAACCTGCTGGGCGAAGGCGCCTGGCGCGGACTGGGCGCTCTGTGCGGCAGCTGGATGGGCGGCTCGGGCAACCTGGTCGCCGTGGCCGATGCCCTTCAGGCGACTGAGGCGCAGCTGGCCGGCGCGTCGATCGTGGACAACATCGATTACTCCATCTGGGTCATGTTCCTGCTCTGGGCCATCGGCCTGGCGCCCGCGTTCAACAAGTGGATGAAGGCCGACACCAAGATCCTCGACGAAGTCTCGTCGCGTCTCGACGCCGAGTTCGCCGAAGCCAAGAAAAAGACTATCGACTTCCCCTCGCTGATCTTCCTTCTGGGCCTGTCGCTGATCCTTTCCGCGCTCTGCACCGAGTGGGGCACCGCGCTGCGCAAGGCTTCGCCCAAGGCGCTGCAGGTCTTTGACGTCGCCACCTTCCGCATCGTCCTGATCTCCGTCCTCGGCCTGATCCTGGCCATGACGCCCATCGGCAAGATCGCCGGCTCCACCGAGCTGTCGAACATCATGCTCTACATGGTCATCGGCCTGATCGCCTCCCGCGCCTCGTTCATGGAACTGCTTGAGGGCGGCATGGCCTGGTGGATCGTCGCCGGATTCCTCATCCTCGGCATCCACGGCGTGCTCATGCTCATCTTTGCCAAGCTCTTCAAGCTGGATATGTTCACCTGCGGCGTCGCCTCGCTGGCCAACATCGGCGGCACGGCTTCCGCGCCCATCCTAGCCGCTTCCTACAGCGGCTCGCTGGTCTCCGTCGGCGTGCTCATGGCCCTGATGGGCTACGTGGTCGGCACCTTCGGCGGCATCGGCGTCGGCTACCTGATGTCCATCTTCGGCTAAACGCCAGCTTTTACGCACAAAAAAGGAGGGGCTCCGGCTCCTCCTTTTCCATATTCACGAATCAAGACGAAAGGAAATCACCATGTACCCCACAGCATTGATCGACCTTCACTGCGATACCCTCACCGACTGGAAGTACACGTCCACGGGCAACCCTGACACGCTCGACGATCCGAAGCGCGTGCTCTCGCTCTCCGCGATCCCGAACGAAGTGCGCTGGGCACAGTTTTACGCCGTCTTCATCCCCGACGAAGTCCGCGGACAGGATGCCATCGAGTATTTCGAGAGCAACCGGCAGAACTTTCTGCGCCAGATGAAGCTGTTCGCCGACCGCGTCGCCCCCTGCCGCACGCCGGACGACATGGAAACCGCCTGGAAAGAGCGCAAAACAGCCGCCTTCCTGACCGTCGAGAACGGCTCTGCGCTCGCCGGAAAGATCGAGCGCGTCCACACGCTGGCCGAACAGGGCGTGAGATGCATGACGCTCGTCTGGAACGGCGAAAACGAGATCGGCTCGGGACACACTACCGATCACGGCCTGTCGGCCTTCGGCAAAGAAGTCATTCCTGAGATGGAAAAGGAGGGCATCCTCGTCGACGTGTCGCACCTCAACGATCCCGGCTTTGAAGATCTGTTCGCCGTCGCGAAAAAGCCCTTCGTCGCCACCCACTCCAACGCGCGCAGCGTCTGCTCGCACAAGCGCAACCTGACCGACGACATGATCCGCGAGATGGTGAAGCGCCACTGCCTGATCGGCCTGAACTACTTCGTCAAGTTCCTCGCCGACGACGGCAACGTGACGGGCCCCGAGCAGCTGATGAAGCACATCGAGCGTTTCTTCGAGCTGGGCGCCGAAAAGAACCTGGCGCTGGGGTCCGATTATGACGGCGCCAAGCTGCCGGACTTTTTGAACACGCCGGCCAAAGCCGCCGCGCTCTACGGCACCTTCCGCGACTTCGGCCTGAGCGAAGAACAGGCCGAGGGCATCATGTTCCGCAACGCACAGCGCTTCTTTAAAGACAATCTGTAACGCTCACCAAAAAAACGCGGGCCGCCCGTGCCGGAAAACCCTTTCCGGTGCAGGCGGCCCGATTTTTGTTCCACGAAGAACGCTTATTTCTTCTCCATCGTCTGGTTCTTGATCTGCTTGGTGGGGATCTCGCGGATCAGGTCTTTCGACTTGCCGGCGCGCAGCAGGTAGCTGTCGGTGCCGTGTCCGAGCATGGCAACGAGGCGGCGGCTGACGTCCATCGCGGCGTCGAGGTCGATGCCGGTTTTCACGCCCATCTCGTCGAGCATGTGGATGACGTCTTCGCTGGCGACGTTGCCGGCCGCGCCGGGCACGAAGGGGCAGCCGCCCACGCCGGCGAACGACGTGTCAAAACACGTGAAGCCGGCCTGCATGCCCGCGAGGATGTTGGCAACGCCGAGGCCGCGGGTGTTGTGAAAGTGCAGCCACCAGGTGACCTGGGGATACTCTTTCGCCATCTGCTCGCACATGCCGTACACCTGTGAGGGGAAGGCCACGCCCGAAGCGTCGGAAAGCGAGATCTCGGTCACGCCGACGGCCAGATAGGCGTCGACGATCTCTTTCACGTCGCTGAGGGGGATCTCCTTGTCCCACGGGGAGCCGAACGCCATCGAGATGGAGCCGGAAATGCCCACTCCGGCGGCTTTGGCCGCGTCGCAGCAGGCGCCAAATCCGGCAACGCTCTCGGCAGGCGTGCGGTTGAGGTTGGCAAGGTTGTGCGCCTTGCTGGCCGACACGTTCAGCTTGACCTTTTTGCAGCCGCAGGCTACGGCGCGCTCAACGCCCTTGAGGTTGGCGATCAGGGCGCGGTACTCGACGCCGGGCACGGGCGTGAGGGCCTTGAACACGTCGTCGGTGTTGGCCATCTGAGGCACAGCCTTGGGGCTGACGAACGAGCCCACTTCGATGACGGGGAAGCCGGCTTTGGCAGAGGCGTTGATCAGCTCGACTTTCTCCTCGACGGTGAAGATCTTTTTCTCATTCTGAAGGCCGTCGCGAGGCCCGACCTCGCACAGCGTCACTTCTTTGACAAAATCCATCATGATGAATTCCTCCCAAATAGAATAAAAGCGCGGATCATTTCTCAAGAATCGAAAAACATCCGCGCTCATTATAGCAAACTGCTCAGAAAAGATTTACTGACGGAAGAACACGAACAGCACCACGATCGGCACGACCATCAGGGCGAAGCCGAGGCCGGTGGCGGCCATCACGCCCATCGTCATAGCGATCATCGGCAGCAGCGCGGGCATGGAGCCGTAGACAGGAGCCCACAGCGAGTTGCCGATAGCCAGCGTGTCGGCCGCGTCGGTCTGGCTGTTGGGGTCGACGCAGCGGATCAGCGCCAGTCCGGTGGGGACGGAGCCCGTAGCGGCGCCGAAGAGGCCGATGTACTTCTCGAACCAGTTGGTGCGGTGGAACTTCTTCGACAGGTACTGGCACAGAAGAGCGGTAAGCAGAACGATGACAGCGCTCATGACGAGGATGGGAACGATCAGCACGGTGATGAGCTTGAGGTTGATCGTGGCGACGGCGGAGACGATCGTGATCTCAAGGCCAAGGCCGGAAATGGTGTTGATCGTGCGGCGGTCGACATAGCTCTTGAGCGGCGTGCGCTTGATGATGCTCCAGACGAGCATACCGGCAAGGATGCCGTTCATCAGTCCGGGAAGGGGCTTGAGCTGAGGGATCACGCTCTTGAGGTAGCCCATGCCCTTGTTGCCGAGGAACATGCAGAAGAGGACGATGGCCAGCTGGAACGAGAAGTTGTCGATGCCGGTGCTGGGAACGCGCTCAGTGCCGATGGGAGCGCGCTTGTTCTCGGGCAGAAGACCGCCGAAGAAGCTGGGATCAGCCTTGTAGTCGCTGACGGCCTGAGTGGCCCAGCCCTTGCGAACGCCGATGTTGATGATCAGCATGCCGAAGACGAAGCAGGCGATGACGCCAAGCGTGGACATGACCATGCCGATGTCGGTGTTGCCGATGATGTTGTAGTGCTCCCAGGCTTTGCCCGCGCCGGCAGCCGTGCCGTGGCCGCCCCAGAAGGAGAACACCGCGGCGGAGCCCCAGCCGAAGGGCAGCTCAGGCCACATGCCGCTCTTTTCCATGATCGAGCCAAGTCCGCAGCCGACGAACATCTGCATGCCGTACAGCGAGACGGTGATGCAGAGGTGGATCAGGTAGGTGCTGAGCTTGTCCTTATCGACGTTGACGCCGATAACGGAAGCGGTGAGCACGAGCGTGATCATGACGCCGGCCATCGAGCTGAACGACTTGGGGATCTCCACCCAGCCGAGCACCTGCGGACCGAGCACGAGGGCAAGGACGCCGCCGACGATCGAGGCAGGGATGTAGAAGCGCTGCAGGGGCTTGACGAACTCACGGATAACGAAACCGGCGAGCAGGAAGGTGAACAGCAGGATCAGATCCTGGAACAGGCTTGCGAATGTCATTAGAAACACTCCTCCTTATTATTTTGTACTGTCTTTCACAAAAGAAAGGCAAAAAAGAAGTTCCGCCCCGCCGCGTTGCCAAAGGCAGACGGAGAAGCGCGAGACGGAACTTGTTTTTCAAAAAAGCGGATCAGTGCGGGGAGCGTTTACTCCTCGTCCATGCCGTCGTGGTAGAACTCGCCGAACAGGTCCTGCAGAGGGGGCATGTCGGTGAGGATCGTGCGCGACACCCAGGTGGTGTTCATGTAGTGCTTCAGGGTGATGTTCTCCGACACGATGTTGCCGCCCCAGGTGCCGCAGCCCATCGAGCTGGTGGGAGGCATGCCGTTGTTGGGCGCGCCGGCGTTGCCCTTGTTGTTGGGCTGGCGGACCATGATACGGGAAACGGGGGCAGCCATGCCGAGACGGTCGATGTGGCTGTCGTCCCAGCTGTAGATGCCGCAGCTGTGTCCCTTGCCGCCGACTTCAAAGATGGCGCGCATCATGTCGAGGGCGTTCTCGAACTCGCCTTCGTACTTGAACAGGGCAAGCAGGGTGGTCAGCTTCTCGCTGCTGAAGAAGTACTGTTTGCCGATCTGGTCCTTGCCGCCGCCGGTGACCATGATGAACTTGCGGTCCTCCGGGATGCTGAAGCCTGCGGCCTCGGCCAGTTTCTGGGGCGCGATGGCGACGGTGCCGGGCAGGCGGTGGCCGGTCTCGTCCCACATGACTTTCTTGATCTTCTCGGCCTCTTCAGGGGTGGCAAGGTAGCCGCCCTCGGCGATCAGGGCCTTGACCATGGCGTCGTAGATGCTCTCGTGGATGACGAGGTTGCCGTCGCAGGAGCAGCCGGAGCCGAAGTCAGAGGTCTTGCTGATGCGGGTGTTGCGGGCAGCCTCAGCCTGACGCTCGGGGGTGTCGGCAGTGTTGTCGATGATGACGGTGGCATTGCCGGCGCCGGAGCCGTAAGCAGGCACGCCGGTGCTGTAAGCGGACTTGACCATGGGACGGCCGCCGGTGGCGATCGTCAGGTCGCAGCGCTTCATCAGCTCCTGGGAAAGGGTGATGGTCGGGTTCTTGATGCCCTGGATGATGTCGGCGGGAGCGCCCTCACGGACAAGCACTTCACGGATGATGTCGATGCACTTGTTGGTGACGACTTTGGCTCTGGGATGGGGGCTGCAGATCATCACGTCGCGGGCCTTGATGGCATACAGGACCTGGCCGGCGGGGGTGAGGCAGGGGTTGGTGGTGGGGACGAGCGAAGCGATCACGCCCACGGGCTTGGCGTACTTGGTGATGCCTTTCTCGGGGATGGTCTCGATGACGCCGACGCTCTTGTGGCGAAGGCACTCGCGAAGGATGAGCTTGACTTTGTTGCGCTTGTTGCGCTTGGTCACTTTGTCGCCGAGGCCGGTCTCGTCGACGGCTTCATCGCACAGAGGCGCCCAGACTTTCAGGTCGTACAGCTTGGCGGCGACAGCCTGGCAGAGATGGTCAACGCGGGCCTGGTCGTAGGTGGCGATCACAGCCGCGGCCTTGCGGGCCTTGGCTACCATCTCGTCGAGAAGGGCGAGTTCTTCGGGCGTTGCAACTTTGTGTTCAGACATGTTCAAAACGCACTCCCTTAAATGGATTTTTTTGCGGTTGAAAAACTGACTGCGATCATTGAATCGATCTATCGCAGATTTTAACCGCGAAACGCAATTTGTCAAAAACTCAAACGAAACAAGTCAGCACGCGGCGCGAGCCTTTCTTTTTCGCCCGATCATCAACGAGTTCTATAAAATCGCCCGCCAACGAAAAAATATTTCTATCGACCGACAGGCATTTCAGGCCCCTTTTCAGGGGGGCGAATCATCACGAACCTGCTTCACGGCCGCGTTTTTCGAGCACAGGCGCAGATCATAAACTGCTGCTATCGTTTTTCCATCATATAGTCATCAGTCACAGCCATTCAATCAGGACATATCAACGTATGAGCCCCTCTTTCTTTTTTCTTTGATAATCGTCTTCTATCGAAATGATAAAAAACGTGGATTTTTCTTTTGCCGAAAAACGGCTAGAATACGATTCAACGCGCCGTGTTTCACAAATCGCGCGCAAAAATGTCTGTCAAGGAGCGACCTGTCATGCTGCAAGCCAATTTTCCCGCGAAGATCGTCTACGGCGAGAACTCGCTGAACTTCCTTTCCACCCTCAGCGCCAAGCGCGTCGTCATCTTCGCCGACGAAGTGTTTCACAAGTTCAATCCCGAGGTGTTCGCGCTGCTTGATTCCATCTTCGACACGATGGGCGCGCAGCACTGGCTGTATTTCGGCGAGGGCACCGAGCCCACGCTCGGCTTCATCAAGGAGAACGCCAAGAAGCTGACCGAGCACCAGCCCGACCTCATCCTCGCCATCGGCGGCGGCTCCGTCATCGACGCCGTCAAGGTGATGGAAGTGTATTACGAGCATCCTGACATCACCAACGAGCAGCTGTACGACCGCTTCCACCTGCCGCCGCTGCGCCGCAAGGCCAAGCTCGTCGCCATCCCCACCACCAGCGGCACCGGCGCTGAAGTGTCGCCCATCGGCGTCATCTACGTGCCCAATGACGATCCCAAGATCCCGCAGGTGAAAAAGGGCATCGCCGACCATCAGTTCATCGCCAACTACGTCATCCTCGATCCCCGCTTCACCGTCACCTGCCCGCGCGGCGTCACCACCAGCACCGCCGTCGACGCGTTCGTGCACTGCATCGAGGCGTACGTCAACAAAAACCCCAAGAACATCTTCACCGACGGCTTCGCGCTGGAAGGCATGAAGAAAGTCGTCGAGTGGCTGCCCAAGGCGCTTGAAAACCCCAAGGACCTCACCGCCCGCGCCGAACTTCAGATCGCCGCGACCATGGGCGGCATGGCCCTCGCCGGCCGCGGCAGCGGCGCATCGCACGGCGCCGGCAAGCAGATCGCCACGATCTGCCACATCCCCCACGGCATGTCCGTCGCCATCCCCCTCGATCAGGTCATCCGCCTCAACTCGCGCGTCTGCCTGGCCGAATACGCGACGATCGCCCGCTACCTGGGCGTGAAGGCCGAAAGCGATGAGCAGGCCGTCGAAGGGCTGCTGAAGATCTGGGACGACCTGATGAAACTCGTCGGCTTCCCCCGCTGCCGCTCCGAGCTGAAGATCGAAAAGGCCGTCTGGGACGAGAACCTCGACGCCCTTGTGAAAAACTCGCAGAACGACGCCGCCATGAAAGGCAATCCCATCAAGCTGACCGACGACGAGGTGCGCGGCATCTTCAACGCGCTGGATCGGTAAAGCTTTTCCGTTATCATCGTTCCACACAGAACTGCAAAAACCGAGCCGGAGAGATCGCCCTGTGCGACTTCTCCGGCTCGGTTTTTTCTGTGTGCATCGGCATGTTCGTTCCACATGGAACGAACACACAAAAAATATTCGTCTGGACTGATTTATTCCCCGGCAGAGCCAGCGTCGTGCCACTCCTGATCCAGCACGAACTTTTTGAACCTCTCGGCCAGCGGCGACAGCGCTCGGGACCGCATCCACAGCAGGGCGATGTCACGCCGCAGAGGCGGATCGGCAACATGATGGACAGAAACCGTGTCGCGCACGCTGGGCATCTGGGGCACAAAGGCCATGCCCGCGCCGGTAGCGACGAATGCAGCCATGGCGTTGCACTCCTCGGCCTCAAAGGCGATGTGCGGGATCACGCCGGCCTCGGCAAAGGCGCGGTCAAGCACTTCGCGCAACCCGCTGCTGGCTTTGGGAAAGATGAACGTCTCGTTTCGAAGCTCGGACAGCGAAAGCGACGCGCGCGCGCTGAGCGGGTTCGACCTGGGCATGATCAGGAAGATCTCCTGCGACAGCAGCGTCGCCTTTTGCACGCCGGGCGCGTCGTAACTGCCCGCGATCGCCAGGTCGATATGGCCGGCGGCAAGCTTTTGCAGCAGATCGTCCTTGATCCCCTGCGTGAACTGGAACGTGACTTCGCGATTGCCGTCGAGACTCATGAAGTTGCTGATCAGCGTGGGGAAAAAATCATAGCTGACACTGTACACATAGCCCAGATTGATCGAGCCCTGCTGCGGACTGCGCAGCGCCTCCACCTTGCGCGTGCCGAACTCGATCGTCTCCAGCGCCTGGCGCGCGTAGGGCAGAAAGACCTCGCCGTAGGTGGTGAGCGCCAGCTTCTTGCCCGTCTTGCGAAACAGCGGCACGCCCATGTCCTTTTCCAGCTTGGCGATCGAATAGCTCAGGCTGGGCTGCGTGACGTGCAGCTGCTCCGACGCCTTGGTGAAATGCAGGATATCCGCCAGCACGCAGAAATACGAAAGCTGTTGCAGAGTCATGCTCAAACAGGCTCCTTCCCGTCAGATGCCTATATTATCATCTAATACTATTGTACCGTAATTCACGAAAAATGCCAAAAGCTCTTCATGAAAAACCTATAAAGCAACATTTCTCAAAGTATTTAAGGTCAAAACTATGAATCTGTCTATGAAAACAATCAAAAAAATCTATTAGACGGCAAAAACAGGCGTCTTTATAATCAATTATGACATCATGATTATAGCATTTTAATAAACATCATTTGTAAAGGAGGAAAAAGCTTTGAAGAAAAAAATCTTTTGGATGGAAGTTCACAACGCAGAGCTCTGCGCGCTTGAAGATAGTCTGCTCAAAGATGGTTACGAGATTGTCCGCCCTAAGTCACGCTTCGACCATGAGGAGCATTTGCGCCTGATCGCCGATGCGGATTACATTATCGTCGGCGGTGTCCATTTGACGCGTGACATGCTCGCCGCTGCCAAAAAACTGAAGTTGATCTGCAAGTACGGCGTTGGGCTTGACGCGATAGATATGAAAGCCGCCGAAGAATTCAACATTCCCGTCGCCAGGGCGGCCGGCAGCAATGCCATTCCTGTCGCCGAACACGCGATCGGACTGATGATCTCCGTCAACAAGAAGATTCCTTACTGCGATGCGGCTATGCGCGCCGGCCGGTGGGAAAAGCGTGAGATGCGTCCGCAGTGCTGGATGCTCTACGGCAAGCGCGTTGGTCTGGTCGGTTGCGGCAACGTTGGGCGCAATGTCGCCAAGCGTCTGGCAGGTTTTGACGTAGAAATGGTGTATTACGACGTCTATCGCATGTCGCCAGAGATGGAACAGCAGTACAATATCAAATATGTCTCTCTCGACGAACTCGTTCGCACGTCAGACGTGATCAGCATCCATGCTACTCTGACAGATGAGACGCGACACATGTTCGACGACGCCATGTTCGCCAAGATGAAGCCGTCAGCCATCCTCATCAATACCAGCCGCGGCGCTCTAGTTGACGAAGCCGCGCTAATCCGCGCACTTTCGGAAAAACGTATCCGCGGAGCAGGGCTTGACGTTTTCGAAGTTGAGCAGCCTCATGACGCCGCAAGCCCCCTCTTTACGCTTGAGAACGCAGTCGTCACGCCTCACGTCGCCGATGCCTGCATCGACAATGTTCCTTACGTAACGAAGGCTGTCTACACAAATATCTACAATTACGAGGAGAAGAACGGCTACATTTTGCCGTCGAACCTGGCTCTTGCTAAAAAATAGATTCCGAAGGGAGACTCATTTACTATGGAAGAGCTGTATACCAATTCTGCCAAGCGCCGCATGTTAGCCGGCGAAAAGCTGACCGGCTGTTGGATCCAGACCGATAACACAATCGCTACAGAGATCCTTTCCAATTGTGGATTCGACCTTTTGCTGATCGACTGCGAGCACGGTCCTACCGAGATTACGAGACTGATTTCGCATTTTCAGGCGATGAACGGCACGAACTGCATGCCCATGGTGCGTGCGCCGTGGAACGACCTTGTCAGCATCAAGCGCATCCTCGACTGCGGCGCGATGGGCATCCACATCCCTTACGTGAACACGTATGAAGAAGCCCTTAACGCGGTCAAAGCGTGCAAATATCCGCCAGAAGGATTCCGCGGCATTGCAGGCAGTCCCCGCGGCAACAGCTATGGCGGCCTGAAAAAGAACCAGTATCAGCAGCGCGCCAATCAGGAGATCCTTGTCGTTGTTGCAATCGAAACGCCTCAGGCTGTGGAAGAGCTCGACAAGATGCTTACTATTGACGGGCTTGACGGCATCTTCATCGGTCCTATGGATCTTGCCACGACGATGGGATATTTCGGCAATCCCAAGCATCCAGAAGTGCAGAAAAAAATTGCCGAGATCGAGGAAAAAGTCTTCCGCAACGGAACCAAACTGCTCGGCACTGTTGGAGGTTCCCCCGAAACGGCCAACTCGCTTTTTGAAAAAGGCTACAGCTACGTCATCATGGGCAGCGACGAACGCTACGTGCGTCAGGGGGCTCTCAACGAGCTGAAGGCACTAAAAGAGCTGCGCAAATAAAGTATCGGTTTTAATGCTCCACCAGCAATAAAATTTTATTTTGAAGGAGTGTTTGTAATGAAAAAGTTTTTCTCCGTCCTTGCAGCAGTAGCGCTGACCGCATCCTGCGTTGTTTCCGCATCAGCAGATGAGGTGAAAAAGCCCGACAACTGGCCCAAGAACACAATCAACATTGTCGTCGGGTACACTGCCGGCGGCGACAGCGACCTCAACGCCCGCCTCGTTGCCAAGTACTTGGCTAAGGTTATGGACGTCAACGTCATCGTCACCAACACCGAAGGCTCGTCAGGCATGGTCGCTGCTGCTGAGATCGCCGATGCCAATCCTGACGGTTACATGATTTACTGGGGACACGGCGGAGTGAACGTCACTCAGGCATACGGCGGAGCTTCCGTCGACATGCTGAAGGACTTCGAAATCTCCTGCGGAATCCTCACCGACAACAGTTACACGCTCTGCGTCTCCGCCCGCACCGGCATCAAGGACTACAAAGAGATGAAGGAGCGCCTCAACGCCACACCTAAGAGCCTGTCGATCATCGCCAATGCAAACTCCGGAAACTGGTACACCGTGACCAATATCGAGAAGGCCGGCGGTTTTGAGTTCAAAAAAATGGAAGGCCCCGGCAGCGCTGCTACGCGCCTTGTCAATATCCTCGCCGGCGCGCAGGATTTGATCTACACAAATTATAACAGTCTGGCTCCCTATATTGAGAAGGGCGAGCTCAATGTCATCGGCACGATCGCCGACCAGAGGAGTTCCGCGCGTCCTAACGTTCCCTGCCTTACCGAGCTGGGTTGCCAGGTCCGCAGCCACTACACATTCGGCTTCCGCTTCCCCAAGGGTACTGACCGCGCCATCCTCGACTACTTTGAAGCTTGTGTGAAGAAGGTCAGCGAAGATCCTGAATTTAAGGCCGAAGCTACAAAGTACGGCGTCGACGTCACCTTCATGACCGGCAAGCAGTACGCCGATTTCAGCCGTGAGGTATATGATCGCGCCATGGCCAGCCTGGCCAAGTAATACCGGAGCGCGAAGATGGGACGAAAGGATAGGATCCTTTCTTCGCTCGTCGTCGTCGCGGCGGCGACGGCAGGACTGGTCTTCTGCTTGAAACAGATCAAGCCGACGCAACTGCCAGTACATCCCTACACTTTTCCCGCGATCATCCTTGGGTTGATGGACGCGCTTGGTGTTATTCGGCTCGTTCAGGGCTTTTTGATGCGTTCTGAGGGAGGTGCAAGGAATTCCTTGCGCCTTCCTTGGAAAAGCCTTGCGACTGCCGTACTGATTGGACTTTTTGCCTGGGCGATAAAGCCAGTCGGTTATGTGATCAGCAGCTTCGTTTACATCATCGCACAAATGCTCGTGCTGTGGGAAGGAAAGAAGCGTTGGGCGTTGATGTTCGCGATCGCTTTTTGTGGCTCAGTCGTCATCTATTTCCTGTTCAGGAATGTCTTCAACGTGATGCTGCCGCAGGGCGTTCTCAAAATTTAGGAGGGATCCGGCATGGCTCTTGACGGTCTTTTATCAGTATTTTCGCCGGTCGTGCTGTTTTGGAATCTCTTCGGCACCTTCGTCGGCATCATCTTCGGCGCAATCCCCGGGCTGTCGGCCGTGATGGCAATGGTCCTGTTCATGCCGATCAGCTTTGGCTTGGACGTTACCTCAGCAATCTCTCTGTTGTTAGGGCTCTATGTCGGTGGTATTTCCGGCGGCATGATCAGCGCAATTTTGCTCAAGATCCCCGGAACGCCGTCTTCAATGACCACGGTCTTCGACGGAGGTCCTATGGCTGAAAACGGAGAAGCCGGCAAAGCTCTTGGCGCTGGAGTGTTCTTCTCATTTTTAGGCGGATTGGCCAGCGCTGTCTTTCTGGTCTTTCTCGCGCAGCCGCTGGCGCGCATCGCCATCCATTTTGGTCCGTTCGAGTACTGCTCAATCACGATCATGTCGTTGACGATCATCGCCTCGCTAGCGGGGAAATCCATGATTGACGGCCTCATCAGCGGGTGTATTGGTATTTTGATAAGCTTTATCGGCACAGCCCCCATAGGAGGGCAGATGCGATTGCTTTTAGGTCAGCGTAAGTTGATGAGTGGTGTTTCCACCGTCGCATTGCTGCTTGGCATGTTCGCTATAGCCGAGATTGTAAGCGCATCTGGCACAGGAGAGATCAAGGCTGAAAAGGCGAAGTACACTCTGCGTGGCCTTGGCTTTTCGTTCAAAGAATTTGTCTCGCAAATCAAAAATACCGTGATGAGCTCTCTGATCGGCATTGTCATCGGTATCCTGCCCGGGTTGGGTGGCAATACGTCAAGTTTGTTGGCATACAGTGTAGCTAAGGAGACATCGAGTTATCCTGAGAAGTTTGGCACAGGCGTTCTCGACGGTGTTGTCGCCTCAGAGACAGCCAACAACGCCAACACGGGCGGTGCGATGATTCCTATGCTGGCCTTGGGCATTCCGGGGAACACCCCCACTGCTCTGCTTATTGCAGCACTGACGGTGCAGGGGGTCAACTGTGGCCCGCTCGTGTTTGAAAAGCATGGAACACTTGTTTACGCCATCTTCGCTGCTTTCACGCTTGCAAACATCTTCATGTTTTTCCTCGAATGGCGATCGCTCAAACTGTTCGTGCGTGTACTCGACGTACCCAAGTACATCCTTTACCCTGTCATCATCTGCATGTGCTTCATCGGTGCGTTTAGCAATCGTAACCGCGTCTTTGAGGTAGGACTGGTCTTTGTTATCGGTATGCTCACTTGGGTAATGAAAAAGTTCGGTCTGCAGCTTGCCCCGTGCATCATAGGCTTCATCCTCGGACCAATGATCGAGCGCAATTTCGCTTACGCCTACAGCCAGAGCGAGGGTGACATGTGGCAACTCGTAACACGCCCAATCTCCTGCGCGTTCCTTGCGCTTGCCGTACTCATGGTTGCGTACGTAATCTACAAAAAGGTCCGTCGCGAAAAGAACGTTCTCGCCGACGACGGCTAAACGATTTTCACACAAGAAAACGCCTCTTCGCCCAAATATGACGAAGAGGCGTTTTCCTTATCCAAAAACTGTGCAAAGACAAAGTTCTATATCATGCATAAAAGACAGCAGGTAGAGAATTATTTCGTATAGTCTGGCTACGGATGCTGCGTGAGAAAATGGATCAATTCGCAGCAGTATTATATTTATTGCCGCGTATCCTCCAGCAGCCAGTCGAGCGCGTAGACCTGCCGGATGCCGTTGTATGATGCGGGCGGGTCGTTGTCCATTGTAATCAAGAGCTTGGGCGAATGGTTTTTGATTGCATCGAGCGCTGACAGCTCCCGCCGCAGCGTCTCCTCGTTCCTGACCGACCAGCTCACCTGATAATACGCTTCGTCGCCAGACGGGGTCAGCACAGCAAAATCGATTTCCCGTGTTCCGGTCTTGCCGACAAAGACTCGACCGCCGCGGCGGAGCAGTTCGAGATATACGATATTTTCCAGCACATGTCCCCGGTCCGCGTTTTCGCTGCCTAGCAAATATGAACGCAGACCGACGTCGACCAGGTAATATTTTTCGTACAGTTTCAGCAGTTCGCGTCCGCGAATGTCGTAGCGGCTGGCGCGCTCCATCAGCAAGCTGGATGTGATCGCCTCAAGGTAATTTTCGACCGTTTTGGGCGAAATCTTTCGCCCCTGGCTGGTCATCGTATCGGCGATTTTTTTGGCAGAGCAGAGATTGCCGATGGCGTCGAACAGAAAGCGCAGAAGGCTGCGAAGCAGTGCCGCGTCACTGATTTTGTTCCGCTCAACGATGTCTTTCAGAACAACGGTGCTGAAAACGCCGTCGATGTATTCGTACACTTTGCTCCGGTCGCGCAGACCGCACACGTACGGCAGCGAGCCGAATGTAACATAATCGCGGTACAGCTGCGGCAAGTCGCGGCGATCTTCGTGCCCCGAAACAAACTCTGCAAATGACAGCGGCAGTATTTTCAGCTCGACGTACCGCCCTGAGAGCAATGTCGCCAGCTCGCCGGACATGAACCAGGCATTGGAACCGGTGATGTAAATATCGGCGTTGGAGCGCAGCGCCAGGCTGACGACAGCCTTTTCAAACTGGGGCACGTTTTGGATTTCATCAAGAAACACGTAATTCATGCGTTCGGGACTGAGGCGGGAAACGACATGATCGTGTAGACGCCGGCAGTCGCAGAGCTCTTCGTTTGCCAGGTCCTCAAAATTGATCACGATGAATTGCTCCGGCGTGATCCCCTGCACGAGCAGTTCGCGCCGATACAGCTCAAACAGTGTGGATTTGCCGCTTCTGCGCACGCCGGAAACGACTTTGATAAGGGGCTGATCTTTCCACCGTCTCAAAAATTCAAGATAGCGCGGCCGCGGTATGAGCATCGTCATTCCTCCTCTGTCGATAAAGATCTGAGGAAAATTTTACCATGTTCACCGCATTTCTTCAAATTCTCGTGTTCAATTCCTAGCTTTTTATTTTTGAGAAAAAATTTGGATGTTATTCCAAACTTTTCCATTTATTCTCAAACAGCTGTCCAATGCCGTCCACAAAAAAGAATTGCCGCCTGCGCTCTGAAAAAACGTGCACAGGCGGCGATATTTTTGCATACTGGCAGGAAAATTACGGCTTGATGCGGTAGATGGTGCGGGGGAAGGGGATGACTTCGCGGATGTGAGGCAGGCCGCAGATCCAGGTGATGGTGCGCTCGAGGCCGATGCCGTAGCCGCTGTGGGGCACGCTGCCGAACTTGCGCAGGTCGAGGTACCAGTCGTAGTCGCTCAGGTTCATCTTCAGCTCGTTCATTCGCGCGACGAGCTTGTCGTAATCCTCTTCGCGCTGCGAGCCGCCGATGATCTCGCCGTAGCCTTCGGGGGCCAGCAGGTCGGCGCAGATGACGGTCTCGCCGCCGTCGGCAGGGTTCTGCTTCATATAGAACGCCTTGGCGTCCTTGGGGTAGTTCTCGACGAAGATGGGGCGGTCGTACTGCTGGGTGAGGATGGTCTCGTCATCGGCGCCGAGGTCGTCGCCGAACTTGATGTCGCTGCCCAGGCCGTTGAGCTTGACGACGGCATCGCGATAGTCGATGTGATAGAACGGGCCGGCGAGCACCGCCTCGAGCGGCTTGGTGTCGCGCTCAAGCACGGCCAGCTCGCTGCGGCAGTGCTCGAGCACATGAGCCACGGTGGCTTTGACGTGGTCTTCCTGGAGCTGCATGTTCATCTTGCCGTCGTAGAAGGCCATTTCCGGCTCCAGCATCCAGAACTCGGTCAGGTGGCGGCGGGTCTTCGACTTTTCGGCGCGGAACGTGGGGCCGAAGCAGTACACTTTGCCGAAGGCCATGGCCGACGCTTCGGCGTAGAGCTGGCCGGTCTGGGCCAGATAGGCTTTCTGATCGAAGTAGTCAAGCTCGAACAGGCCGTCGTTGCCCTCGCCGTTGGAGCCGGTGAGGATGGGGCTGTCCATGAGCATGAAGCCGCGGTCGTGGAAGAACTTGCGCCAGCACCAGATGATCTCGTTGCGGATGCGCATCAGCGCGTTCTGGCGGCTGCTTCTCAGCCACAGGTGGCGCTGATCGAGCAGAAAGTCGATGCCGTGGTCCTTCTTGCCGATGGGGTACTCCTCAGTGGGGTTCTGGAGCACTTTCAGGTCGGTCACGGTCAGCTCCACGCCGCTGGGCGCGCGGTCGTCAGCACGCACGGTGCCGGTGACTTCAAGGCTGGCTTCCAGCCACAGGGCCTTGGCCGCAGCAAACTGTTCCTCCGGCACTTCGGCCTTGACCATGACGCCCTGCACGGTGCCGCTGCCGTCGCGCAGCTGCAAAAAGTGGATCTTGCCCGAGCTGCGCTTGTTGTACATCCATCCTTTGACGCAGACGGTCTCGCCAACATGTTCTTTCAAGTCCTTAATGTAAACCCACGGTGCTGACATTTTTTCAAGTCCTCCTCAGACAAGAATTTTTCGCTGAATATTATCACAGATTTTTTGATTTTTTTCACGGAAAAACTATTCCACTTTACGCGCTATATGATACACTATTAGATGACGTTTGCGTCGTCCGTGAGATTATTTTTCGCGCGGAAAATGCTTTTTTTACTCCGAAAAGGGCGAAGCACCTCACAGCGGCGATTTTATGCCGTTATGCCCTGCGCCCGTGAAGAAAGCTGTTTTTATTCCCGGGGGGACTTCACGGACGGCGTTCGCCGTTTGAAGTTTAAATATTCTGTACTGATTATTTCAGGAAGAGGGGATCTCCGCAATGGAAAAGATGAGAATGGACGAGATCATCGCCAAAAACTGGTCCAACGCCAAAAACATGCTCTGGTACGAGGGCGAATGGTGGACGGGCGAGCGCGTGCTGGCGCTCGTGGAAGAAAACGTGAAGCAGCTCAAGGCTGCCGGCTTCGGCCCCGGCGACCGCGTCGTCGCCATGCTGCCCAACAGCCCGGCATTCCAGGCTCTGTGCATCGCCGTGTGGAAACTTCACGGCGCCGTCGCCACGCTCAACGCGCTGGCCGGCCCGCAGGCGATCGCGGCTCAGGTGCAGCACACCATGCCCGCCGTCGTCGTTGCCGCGCCAGCCATGAAGGCTCACGCCGGCGCGTTCGCGGCGCTGCCGATGCCGTTCGTCTTCCTCGAGAACACCGGCTCGCTGCCCGAGTTCAAGGCCGTCCCCACGTTCAAGACCGATGAAGACATGGCCATGATCTTCTACACCTCCGGCACCACGGGCACTCCCAAGGGCGTGCCGATCACGCACATGAACATCATCACGGACATGCTCCAGGTGCTCAAGCAGGTGCTGCCCGTCGTCGAAGCGCACAACCTGCTCAACGTGCTGCCCAACTTCCACACCCTCGGCTGCTGTCTGGCCGGCTTCATGCCCATGCTTGCCGGCATCCCGGAGACCATCCGCAGCAACTTCCTGCCCGTTGACGGCACCATCCGCGCCATCGACGAGGCCGGCGTCACGGCGATCGTCGCTGTGCCGACGCTGCTCCACTTCCTCTGCGGCGTCGCGGCCAAGACCGGCTGGAAGCCCCGCACCGCCCGCTACGTCATCTGCGGCGGCGACCGTCTCACCCCGCCCCTGCGCGAGCGTGTCGAAAAGCTGCTCGGCCTTCAGATCATCGAAGGCTACGGCCTCACCGAGTGCTCGCCCATCGTCTCCGCTCAGGCGTATTACGGCTCGCCCGAAGGCTCCGTCGGCCCGCTCCTGTGCGACATGGAGTACAAGCTCTGCGACCTCGACGGCACTCCCGCCGCCGGCGACGAGGGCGTGCTCTGGATCAAGGGGCCCAACGTCGCTTCCGAGTACTTCCGCGCGCCCGAGATCACGGCCGAGAAGTACAAGGACGGCTGGTTCAACACCGGCGACATGGTCAGGATCGACGAGAACCGCAACATCTTCGTCGAAGAGCGCGTCAGCGACCTGATCATCGTCGGCGGCTTCAACGTCTATCCTCAGGAAGTCGAAGCCGTGCTCAACGCCAACCCCAAGGTGAAGGAGTCGGCCGCCATCGGCGTGGCCCGCACCGTCACCGGCCAGATGGTCCGCGCCTTCGTCATCCTCAAGGAAGGCGTCACCACCACCTCGACCGAGCTGGTCGACTGGTGCCGCGACCGTCTGCCGCACTACAAAGTGCCCAGAAGCATCAAGACCGTCACCGACTTCCCCCGCAACGCCCTCGGCAAAGTCCTGCGCCGCAAGCTGCGCGACGAAGCTGCCGGCGAGAGCCACGAAGAAGAATAAAGGAAACGCTTGCCCGAGGGGCTTCTCCACCGTACGGAAGTGCGCCTAGATGCGCCCCTTCCGGGCAGGTTTCTTTGGCTCTGACGCATTTTCTCAGGTTTCCTGTGCGCAGGTTAAAATACCGCATCATGGGTTTTAATCAGCGCTTCCTAAAATCTATACAACGACCGGGCCGGAATGGGACGCTCTCCCTTCCGGCCCGGTTATTGTGTGCCGGCTATCCGCAAAAAGATTTGCAACTGCGGCCGCGCATTGATGCGCTGAGTGTGGTATAATATTCTTCGTTTTGATTTTTCGAAGGGGGAGGAGTTTTTCATGCTGCTGAGTCCAAGCCGGGCCGACTGCATCGTTTTTGAACTGCAGGGCGTCCTTGCTGAAATGAACGCATCCGATCAGGCTGAACAGAGCGCCGCAAAGCCGCTCTATGCCGGCCGCTGGGACAAACTGCCCCTTCCCGCCGGCGTCGTCTCATCTCTCAGCCGCGAAGAAACGGCCACCGTGCTGAAGAGCCTGGGCTGGGACGATCTGCCCTCCTCGCGCATCGCCGGGGGCGAAAACGCGCTCGAGTCCCTGTGCCGCAGTCTCGGCTGCCGCTGGCCGCTCGTGCTCGGCTCAACGTCCGCCATGCAGGAGATGACCGCGCGTCTCGGCCGCGGCGATTTCGTCGCCGTCGGTCACAGCACCGCGCCCACGCTCATCCGCTTTTCCAGCGCCGCCGACGCCCTGCGCGCCATCCTCGGCATCGTCTAACGTCAATAAGCGCCTCTGTCTTCTGACAGAGGCGCTTTTGTTGTATCTAAGGAAACACTGATAAAATACGCCATCTCCTGCGAAACGCTGTCCAAGGGGCTTCTCCAACGTACGGAAGTACGCCTCCGAAGCCCCTTACGGACAGGTTTCTTCGGATCTGACGCATTTTCTCAGGTTTCCTGTGCGCTGGTTGAAATACAGCTGAATGGGATTTAATCAGCGCTTCCCTAAGCAAATCATTCGTACAAAGGAGAGATCATCATGACCAAATACGTATTCGTCACCGGCGGCGTCGTCTCGTCGCTGGGCAAGGGCATCACCGCCGCGTCGCTGGGCGTGCTGCTGAAACGCCGGGGCCTGAAGGTGAGTGTGCTCAAGATGGACCCGTACCTCAACGTCGACGCCGGCACGATGAGCCCGTACCAGCACGGCGAAGTGTTCGTCACCGACGACGGCGCGGAGACCGACCTCGACCTCGGCCATTACGAGCGCTTCATCGACGAGCCCCTGAGCGCCGCCAACAGCTGCACATCAGGCAAAGTGTACCTCTCCGTCATCACCAGCGAACGCCGCGGCGACTACGACGGCCATACCGTCCAGGTCATCCCCCACATCACCGGCGAGATCATCCGCCGCATCACCGAAGCCGGCAAAGACTGCGACGTGCTCATCTCCGAGATCGGCGGCACCGTCGGCGACATCGAAGGCCAGCCCTTCCTCGAAGCCATCCGCCAGATGCCCGCCGTCGCCGGCAAAGACAGCGTGCTCTACTGCCATGTCACGCTGCTGCCCTACATCGGCGCCAGCGGCGAGCTCAAGACCAAGCCCACGCAGCACAGCGTCGCCGTCCTGCGCGGCATCGGCATTCAGCCCGACGTGATCGTCTGCCGCTCGTCGTATCCCGTCACAAAAGACACGCGCGAGAAGATCGGCCTGTTCTGCTCCGTCGCGCCCGACCACGTCATCGAAGAGCGCGACGCCCGCACCATCTACGAAGTGCCGCAGACGCTGCATGAGCAGAAATTCGACGACATCGTCCTGCGCGCGCTCGGCCTCAGCGGTGCGGGCGAGCCCGACATGAGCGACTGGAACGAGTTCCTGCGCCGTCGCGAGACCGCCGCGCAGCCCGTGCAGATCGCCCTCGTCGGCAAATACACGGAGAACAAGGACGCCTATCTCAGCGTCAACGAAGCCCTGTCGCACGCCGCCATCGCCCTGGGCGGCAAGCTGAAGATCGTCCCCGTCGAGTCGGAAGAGATCACCCCCGCCAATGCCGCCGAAAAGCTGGGCTTTGCCGACGGCATCCTCGTCCCCGGCGGCTTCGGCGTGCGCGGCATCGACGGCAAGATCGCCGCAGCGCAGTACGCGCGCGAGCACGACGTGCCCTATTTGGGCATCTGCCTGGGCATGCAAATCGCCGCGATCGAATTCGCCCGCCATGTGCTCAGTCTGACGAAAGCCAACAGCCTCGAGTTCGATCCCGACACGCCCGATCCCGTCGTCCACCTCATGGAAGAACAGAAAGGCGTCACCGTCCGCGGCGGCACCATGCGCCTCGGCGCGTATCCGTGCGAACTCGTCGCCGGAAGCAAGGCGCGGGAATCGATCTATAAAACGCCCGCGATCAGCGAACGGCACCGCCACCGCTTCGAGTTCAACGAGGCCTACCGCGCCCGCTTCGAAGCTGCCGGCATGAACGTCGCCGGCGTCTGCCCCGCAGGCGGCCAGGTCGAGATCATGGAGAACACGAACTGCCGCTGGTTCGTCGGCGTCCAGTTCCATCCCGAGTTCAAGAGCCGTCCCGTTCGTCCCCATCCCCTGTTCCGTGAGTTCGTCGCCGCTGCGATGAAGAAATAATTCGCCCCAGTTCCACATGGAACGAACATAAAACAGTATAAAAACAACCGCCGCAGAGCGCTCAACACAACAATGAGCGCTCTGCGGCGGTTTTCAATTACTCATTACTCATTCCTAATTACCATAAGCCGTCTTGCTATTTCGCCGCCTCACCCGCATTGTTCGAAGTTTGCGGAGCCGGCTCGGGGGCCGGTGTCGGCTGAGGGGCAGGCGCAGGACTCAATGCGGGCGTTTCCGGCGGCTTTGCAGCCGCGGGCATGTGCGGATTTGCTTTCGATTCCAGCGCATCAAGTGTTTTTTGGTCCGGATGGACTGGCAGGTTCTTGTTGTGGCACGAGCAGCTACTGCCGCGGTTGCAGGTGCAGTAGAAGCAGCACGGGCACTTCTTCCCCGGTCTCTTTCTGCGCACTTTCCGCTTGTGACGGCGCGGCTGCGGCTTTTTCGCCTTCGGGACCGGCTTTTTGATC
>Ga0129307_1000318_pt1 | contig 80563 bp, 88 predicted proteins | sample P1105metagenome_FD_94437 | JGI IMG/M metagenome (GOLD analysis project Ga0129307, IMG submission 94437) | Capybara group fecal microbial communities from Wisconsin, USA - P1105 metagenome | ecosystem: Host-associated > Mammals > Digestive system > Large intestine > Fecal | place: USA: Wisconsin...
CACGACGGAGACTTCGACTACCACCGAAACCACCGTGACGGAGACTTTGACCACTACCGAAACCACCGTGACGGAGACTTCGACCACTACCGAATCCACCACGACGGAGACTTCGACCACTACGGAATCGACCACAGCTTCGACTACCGAGACTGCGCCCATAACTACGACCGAGCCTGCCAAGACCTACGACTTCGGCGACACTACGGGCGACGGCAAGGTCGATGCGAAGGACGCGTCGAGGGTGCTTGAGATTTACTCCATCTATTCAACGGGTGGAACTCCCGAGGGTATGACCGAGGAATTCACCGCGGCGGCAGACGTCAACAGCGATGGCAAGGTAGACGCGAAGGACGCATCGGAGATACTCAGCTACTATTCATACCTCTCTACGGGAGGCGACAAGGGCTTCAGGGACTACCTTGCAGCAAAAAATCTAAGCGGCTGATACAAAAGACAGGCTGTTCCTTTCGGGACAGCCTGTTTCAGTGTGGAAAACAAAAAATCGGAAGGCGTTTTCAGCCTTCCGATTTTTTTTGTATGTTAGGAGGTGTTTTCTATCTCTCTGTCTGTCTTACTGTGCGAGGAAATCTATTAAATCGAGGGTTCCGCCTGTGGAGAGGTAGGAGTAGTAGCGGAGAGCGTCAGAAGAATCTCTTGCGTCGAGCTTGCCGTCGCGGTTGATGTCAGCTGCTCTTAACTGAGCGGGTGTAAGCTCTACTTCCTGACCTGTCTGGATGAGAGCGTATGTGCAGAGGATCGCGGAAGCGTCAGTAGCGTTTATTGTACCGTCGTTGTTGATATCGCCGAGGGGAAGCTCCTCTTCGGGCTCTTCCTCGATGGCGGGCTCTTCTTCGATGGTGGGCTCTTCCTCGGTAACGGGCTCTTCGATCTCAGCCTCGGTTATTCTGATGTAACCTTGCTCTATGCCGTTTGTGAAGACCCAAGCCTGCATCAGGTCGCTCTGCTCGTCGTTGCTCTTGCTGGAGAAGAGGTCGCCTGTACCGTCGATGTATCTGTAGAGTATCTCTATCGGGAACTCGTCGCCGACTGCGATGTTCTCGGGAAGCCGGAACTCCATTGTCCAGAGGACGCCGTCTCTGCCGTTGTCCTTGGAGCCGCCTGTTGTGAGGAATATCGAGCGGCTGTCTAAGTTAGCCTTCTGATCCTGCATAAGCTTGGAGCCTGCGGGTCCTATTATTCCTACGTCACCGTACTCGTCAGCAACAGCTGTGAGTCTCTCGTCGTAGCTGATGTGGAAGCCTGTGGAAGCGTACTTCTTTTCGGCGCCTGTAACTGTGAGCTCTATCTCCTGAACGGGATTCTCCTGAGCTACGTTGATGGGGAGCTCTATGCGGCTGAGCGCTATAGTAGGCTTAGTCTCTGCCTTGTTGGGGTCGAGACCGTTGAGGTCGTACTCTGTGTACATACCTGTAACGCCTGTTGCAGAACCTGCGAAAGCTGTGATAGCTGTTGTAGTTGCTGCTGTTATAGTCATTGCAGCTGTTATCATCATAGCAATTATCTGATTCTTTTTCATAAGAGCACCTCCCGAATGGATTTCCTTTTGTTGATATTATTATACCACAGATTTCCAAAAAAAGCAATACAAAACGGATAATTATACAGTTTGCAATTAACAAAAAACAAGGAGACACTTTGTGCAACGAGCACAAATTATGAATCAAATATTATCAAAATGAGCAGAAATTGATGATTTTTCGTTGATTTTGCAGCGTTTATACGAGATGTTATATTTACACTCCGTGATAATTTGAACCAAAAATATATAACGGCTTGGAGAAAAGCAGAAGAAAAAATACAGATTGTATATAATGCTCCAAGACGAAAATTTGACACTATATTACAACAATAGTATAATAAAAGTGATTTTTTCCTTTTTATGCAACGCGGGCAGTCGCTTTTCGTAGTAGTATTACAGAAGCTTCTACAAAAACATCGGAGGTACGGCATGGACGACGAAAAAATACTCGGGCTCTTCCTCGCACGGGACGAATCCGCCATTGCTGAGGTACAGCAGAAGTACGCGGCATACTGCGGCTCGGTCGCGGAGCGGATACTGCGTGACAGCTCCGACACCGAGGAGGCGCTCAACGATACATGGCTCGCAGCGTGGAGCTCAATACCTCCGCACGAGCCGAGCTGCCTGCGGACGTATCTGTCGCGGCTCACGCGGAACATCAGCGTAAAGAAGCTCACCCGCGAGAACGCACAGAAGCGCGGCTCAGGCGAGGTCAAGGTCATACTCGACGAGGTCGCAGACTACCTCGTATCCGACGGCGGCAGCGTCGAAGACAGCATAGATGAGCGCCTGCTCACCGACGCGCTGAACGCCTTTCTTGCAGAGCTGAGCGACACCGAGCGGAACGTATTCGTCCGACGCTATACCTATTTCCAGCCCGTTGCGGAGATAGCAAAGGCGCACGGATTCTCGCAGAGCAAGGTCAAGTCGATGCTGCTGCGCCTGCGGAAAAAGCTCCGCGCAAAGCTTGAAAAGGAGGAACTGATATGAAAGCAGAAGATTTTCTCGGTGCAATGGGAAATATAGACGAGCGCTTCCTTGATGTGGAAGTCCCGAAGCGAAAAATACATCACAGGTGGAAGGCATGGGTCGTGGGAACTGCTGCCGCCGTGCTGCTGACAGCCTGCCCGCTGCCCGCAATGACGGCTCTCGGCTCCGACGGCGCTTACAATATGCTCTACGAGCTCGCGCCGTCGCTGGCACAGACCTTCACGCCTGTGCGCAAGTCCTGCACGGACGACGGCATCGAGATGACGGTCATCTCCGAGAAATGCGACGGCAGCAAGGCGCAGGTCTGCCTTGCATTCCGCGACCTGACAGGAGAGACCTCCTACGATTACTGGGACTTGTACGACAGCTATATGTTCAACTTCCCGTACGATATGAACGGTCACTGCAAGTTCTCGGATTACGACGAAGACACGAACACGGCGTATTTCATTGTGGAGCTCGAAACTATGAGCGGCAAGGATATGCCCAAGAATAAGGTGACGTTCTCGGTGCGGGAGCTCCTTCTCGGCAGAGAGGAGACAATGGGTGCCATCGACATTGATATGTCGGCGATACCGAACGAGCCCGAGGCAGTCCACCGCGATGATATCACGGGCGCAGGCGCATACGACTATATCCCCGACGACGCTGACTACCGCTTCCTCATCCCCACGGACGAGCCGATATGCCGTCCCGCGGACAACGCCTCGCTTGACGCTATCGGCTACGTGGACGGAGCTCTGCACGTGCTTATGCGCTACGAGGACGTCGGTCATACCGACAGCCACGGCTGGGTCAGCCTTGTTGACAGGGAGAAGAACGAAGTCATAGCCGAGAAGGAATCAGTCGACTTCACCTACTGGTACGACGATGAGCACACGGATATGTGCTACGAGTACATTATCCCCGTAGAGTATGACAGGCTCGCGGACTGCACCCTCTGCGGCGAATTCTGTACGGCTCTCGAATACAGGTCAGGCAAATGGCGCGTGACCTTCCCGCTCAAATAAACGCAAAAAAGCAGCAGCCTTTCGGCTGCTGCTTTTTCGTAAGAAGTGATTATTTGAACAGATATCTCATAAAGTTGTACATATGAGGCTCAACGGTAGCATTACCGTGGTCGCCCTGCGGGATAACGTTCCAGAGGTGCTCAACGTTGTTGTTCTGGAGTGCCTTGTGGTAGGACTCGGGATAATTACCAACAACACCGTCGTTAGCCGCTGCCGAGATAAGGATGAGGTTAGGCATTACAGAAGGCTTGAACTGGCTCTCCTGCTTGAGCGAACCCTCGTGTACCATGAACGAATCCTGTGTCGGGAAGATTCCGGGAGCAGGACACGCACCGCCTACGTAGCCGTAGAGCTCGGAGTTTGTTATACCTGTGTAGAGAGCCTCACGGCCGCCGAGCGAGAAGCCCGAGATAGCTGTGTTCTCTCTGCCTGTAGCTACGGAGTAATTCTGCTCCATATAGGGCATAATGCTGTTCTTGATATCCTCGCGGATCTTGTCGTTGTCGCGCATGAACTCCTGTGAGAACATACCGCCGCCGCTGTTGCCAGTGGGCATATTGACGCTTACGATGATCATAGGCTCGCAGAGACCGTCAGCAAGGAGGTTGCCGAGCATTGTCTGCATACCCATCTGTACCATTGAATCCTCGTTTCCGCCGATACCGTGGAGAACGTAGAATACGGGGTACTTCTTGCTTGTGGAGTAGCCTGCGGGGAGGATAACGTTGATGCTCTTTGTGCCGCCGCCGTCAATGGACTGGTAGGTCTTCTTCTCTACCTTGCCGTAGTCAACGCCTGCACGCTTCGTATTGAAGCCGTTGGGAGCACTTGTCTTCATATCGTTTGCAATGCTTGCCATTGTGTAGCCGCCCGATGACGAGCTTCCGCCTGAGGAGGAAGTCGTGGTTGCGGAAGTCTGTGTTCTTGTTGTAGTTGTGGTTGAAGCAGCCGATGACTTCGGGAACTCCTTGATCTGACCGAGTAAGAACTTGGAGAGAACAACGAGGTCGTTTACAGCGAATGCGCCGTCGCCGTCAACATCTGCTGTGTCGAGGCTGAAGCCGCTCGTAGAGCCTGACATATACTTGAGAAGAGCCTGTCTGCCTGCGACGAGGTCGAATGTGTCGATTACCTTATCTGCGCAGAAGTCGCCCTTCATCTGACCTGTGGGAGCGGGCGGGTCATCAATGACTGTGCCGCTTCCGTCAACAACGCCCTTGCCTGTGGTCACGGAAGAAGCCTTGCCCTCTTCGGATATCTTGAAGGAGTCTATCCAGAGGTCTGTGAGGCTGTCGGGAGACTCGATGTATATCGACATACCCGATGCGCCCGAAGGAACTGTGAACTTCGTGTTCGAGAGGTCTGTCCACTCGCCGCTCTTTGCGTCTGCGGAAGCGATGTCCATCCAGTCCTGATCGCCGCTCGATTTGGTGTATTCGAGGGTGAGCTTGAGCTCTGCCGTGGAGCCGCTCTTCTGGAGACCTGCCGCGCTTATGCTGTATGTCTCACCTGGAACGAGCTCGGTCGAGCTGAGCGATATCGAACCGCCGTGCCAGTTGTCGCCTCTGTCTGTAACCTTGAGAGAAGCACTGCCGTCGTAGTAGTTCTTGGTGTCAACAGAAACTGTAGCGTCGCCTCTGCCCTTGAAGCTGCCCTTGCCGTCTTCAAAGCTCTCTGTGATGAAGTTTCCGTCAGAGTCAGCGTGCTGAGGCTCGCTTGTTGTTGCTTCGGTGGGTATGGGAGTACCTTCGGTGATGATGTTCTTCTTGACGTCAGCCTGACCGTCGCTCTCCCAGCCCTCAACGTTGAACGCAACTTCGTAAAGTCCGCCCATCTTCATACCGAGGTCTTCCCAAGCCTTGAAGTGCTCGGAAATGCTGATAGTACCCTTGGTTCTTGTGTCGCGGCGAACGCTGATATACTGCGTGAACGCCTTGTTTCCTTCAATTGTGTAGGAATTCATCGGGTTGGTGAAAACGTCGTAAACGCTTCCGTCGATGGTCACCTGCTTAGCGTTGTTTGAGGTAGGACGCCAGTTCTTCCAGTCCTCGATGATGTAGAACTCAACGAGGGGGTTCTGAGTCCAGCCGTAAATACAGATACGGGAGTTGCCCGACGAGCCTGCCGACCAGTCACAGTCGAAGTCGCAGGTGAATCCGCCGTAATCCTGCCAGTGCTTTGAGTTGTTGAGACCGTAGAACAGTCCGCGGCGTGCAAGGAAGTTACCCTTTGAGTTGTTGGGTCCGCACTTCCATGTCGTGCTGAATCCGCCGCCGCTCTCGTAGAGAGTCATCGTGGACGAATTCGGTGTGTCCGCCTGCCATATCTCGTGGTGATAATCGCCGTAGGTGCCTGTCTCCTGCGTATGGCTGGGACTTGTTGTGAGTACCTTGTCGGCGTGGGCATTCATCGTGATGCCTAAATTGGCAGATGAAAGGCAGATAAAGCTTGCTACTAATCCGCTTGCAACTCTTTTGATACCATTAATGTTCATGTGTATCACTCCTCACTTTCTTAAATAGATGTAAGATGAATAGATATTGCGGTCAAGTTTTTCTGTATTATCCGCCCAAATTCCCTATGCTAACACCATTATATTACAGAACTGTGAATAACACAAGTCAGAAATTGCGCAATTAATATGTAAAGTCCCATTTTTTGCTCTGATTTTTTGTATTCTTTGACTAAGAGGCTGTTTAAAGAGGTTAGCTATGCTACGCAAAAGGTTTAAAATCTTTGGAATTTATTGACTTTCGGACACTTTTAATATATAATGATTTTTGGTTTATCAGGGATTTTGGAGGATAATATGGAGGACTGTGTTTTCTGCGGACTTATCAGCGGTTCTTTACCGTGCATGAAGGTCTTCGAGGACGAATACACGCTCGCTTTCATGGACACCGCGGGCGACGTTGACGGACATATTCTCGTCGTACCGAAGAAGCACGCCGAGAGCATACTCGACTGCGATGAAGAGACGCTTTCGCGCCTTATGAGCACTGTCAGAAAGGTCTCGCTCCACCTTGTGGAGAACTGCGGCTATGAGGGAGTCAACCTCCTGAACGCAAGCGGAGAGAGCGCAGGACAGTCCGTACCTCACTTCCATATCCATCTGATACCGCGAAGGAGTAATGATGCTATCGACGCATGGCCGCGATTTCGCGGAGCGATGCGCGATACGAGGGATCTGTTCAGGGAGATCTCCATGGAAGGGGAATAATATGTCAGGAGAATGTAAGCTCACTTTTGAGCAGTACGACCCCAGCGAGGACAAGCAAAGCTGCGTCGTGAGGACGATGACGAAGCTTGTCGGCAGGGATTATTCGACGGTCAAGCAGGAGCTGAAGAAGCTTGCCGAGAGATCGGGCTTCGAGACTTACAACGACCAGAGCGTGTTCGAGGAGTATATGTCCCGCAACGGGATATACAAGGAGCGCGACTACAACAACAATACACAGCTTAAAGACCTCGACCTTTCGGGCGGCGCCTACTGTGTGTTCGTTACCAACAGGGTGAGCTATTTCCACCTTGTACCCGTCATCGACAACGTCATATACGACAGGCGCAACGAGAGCCTTGGGATGTACGTTGTGGCGACGTATAAGAAGTCCGATAAGGGCGCGTAAGAAAAAGCTGCAATACCCGTGCAGAGGTTTTATTCCGACTGCATAAGTCTTTAACAGCAAACTGTGAAACAGGACAGGCAGATGTTCCGCAAAAAGGAGCATCTGCCTGTTTTATGTTAAGGTCATATTATATGCAATGTAACTTCCGCGGAAGCAAGCTACCGTCCCATAAGGAGTAAGCGAGCTTGCGAGCGGCAGCGTAAACTGCACTCCTGCTCGAAAATAAAAAAGTCACATTGCGTACAATGTGACTTTCGCGACAACAAACTATCGTCCCATAAGAAGTAAGCGAGTTTACGAGCGTCCGCGCGAATCGCGCGCGCCCGCTCGGCGCTGTGTGGCCATGACTTAATAGATGACATATGACAAATGGCTATTTTAAGTTGTTTAATCATGTATATGCATTTTGAAGCTTTTCAATTTATTCATCAGCCTCAAAATCAATTCATTACTTCTTTGTTTAACATTGAATTTTTAATACGAATATGATATAATAAATAAAAGTATTTCTAAAGTACAAAGTAGGCTTCACATATGCAAATAATAATTCCTGAGCGATTTCAAAAGTATCTCCATTCAGCAGTACAAACACTTTTGAATAGTGATTTCATTAATAGTAGCACTGCTATAGATACATATTTCTCAACGTCACCACATTATTTCCCTGAATATACAATTCATGGTACAACGCATATAAACAATGTGCTTAAATTTGCAGATAAGCTTATTCCTGATGATACTTTACTAACGGAAATTAATGAAGATTATAGAGAAACTGCTGTATCATTATTAGTTCTTGCAATCGTTCTACATGATCTTGGAATGTTCATAAAACCTGCAGGTCTCAAATTCCTTATATGGGATGGCGAACAAAAGAGCCGTGATTATAAAGGCTGGAAATCGCAATGGGATGAACACATTGTTTCCATGAAACATGCATCTGGAACTACTTTAAAAAACGTTTTTGGAGACGATGAAGTAGGATTTGATATAAACAATAAAGCTTTCTATGCAGATTTTATCCGAAAGCACCACCATCAGCTTGCTTATCAGATAGCCATTGAAGGCTTCCCAGGTGCCAAACTTAATGAAATATTGAAAAGTATCCCTAATAAGAATTTCATTGAATTAGCTGGCATAATAGCTATGAGTCATGGTGTACCACTTAGAGATCAAGAATTACAAAAAAAGATTAAAAAATTTGGATATGAAGATGATTTACCTTTAAATGTACCTGTGTATTATTTAATGGCGGTGCTCAGAATGGCTGATTTGCTTGACGCTAGTAAAGAACGAGCTCCTTTACCATTATTCAACTCTGATGTTTTTGCTTCTTCCTATTCACAGAACGAATGGGAACTTAACCAGAGTATAGAAGATTTGCAATGGAGTATAGATAAAGAAAAAATGCATGTTATAGCTTCGCTTAAGAATTCTATTCAATATGCTAAACTAAAATCATGGATTGATTACTGGCAATCAGAACTTGATTTATCTTGGGCAGTAATCGGCGAAAAATACGGCAACAAATACCACCTCTCCATTAGAAGAATCACATCAACTCTTGAAGATATAGAAAAAATTTGATTTTGTAACTCAAGAAATGCGTATCAAAGTCAATCCTGATATAACTAAGCTCTTGATAGAGCCGTTATACGGTAATGATTCTAAATATGGAGTTCGTGAACTACTTCAAAATGCAATTGATGCCTGCAACGAAAGAAAAACTATTGATCAAACTGAGGGCAATATTATAGTTTCCGTTGACACGGATAATAAACTGTTTGTGATAAAAGATAACGGCATTGGAATGACAGAAAACGTGATCAAAAATTATTATCTTACAGCAGGAGCATCATACCGTGAAAGCCCCGAGTGGTGCGCCAGATATCTTGATGATGAACGCTCCCCAAAATATGTACGTAGTGGAAGATTTGGCATTGGCGCACTTGCAGCTTTTTTGATCGGTCGTAAAGTTTCAGTAACAACGCGAAGCCTTGATGAACCAATTGGATATCATTTTGAATATACACTTGAGTCAGATATTCTCAATATCACAAAAAACGAAGAGACTGAAATCGGAACAGAAATAAAGATTGAAATATCAGATAATTGTCTTGTAAGTTTAGGTACTGATACTAAATCTATAGTTTCTGCAATTCGAGATGAATGGTTTAATCTTTATCTCTTGAAGAATCCTAATATCAAATATGTGCTTAATGGGCAAGAGATGAAGCCGAATATGATTTTTGATTTGAAGAAAGGCGAAGATTCTGATGAATGGTTTTCGCTTGATTTGCCTGACTTTGATAGTTTCCATTGGAGTTTTTCAAAGCCCAAATCTCTCTATAATGGTATAGTTATAGATTCAAGCAAAGCTATAGACGAGAATGTTTTGAATAAGCAAGGCTATTATTGCGGTAAGTTTCCGATGATTGCTATTTCAGATTCTAAAAACATCGTTAACATTGATTTATCACGCAATAGTATTACCAGCTTCATTCCGCTCTCAGATAGCCTTATTGAAGAATTCTGTAAATACAGAATTGCTGCTGCATTATTCCGAAAAGTATCACGTAAAGGAAAGAGTCGAGGCTTCATACCATATGATTTTTCTTTTCTTAATAATACACTTGAGGAAAAAATAATAATTGGCCTAAAAAGCCCTCTTCGTACAAGAAATATCTTTGAAATTGACGAAAACTCAAAATTAATATATTTCTCTCAGGATACTTACAATAGAATATGCGACTGCCCTGCAATCGATGAAAAATATCGTTATGAGCCTTGCTTAACTAATAGATTCTTTATTCCTATACCTGATAGTGACGAAAACAATATACTTGACAAATTAGAACTACCTGACTTCATTACTCAATCTAATATTATGTATTATGCTTTATATAATCCAAATGCAGATAAACCTATTACCATAATGTCAGAATTATTGCACATCTATATTCCACCTGAAGTTAATAATGGTTGGATACCATATAACATGGAGGAAAGAGAGAAAATGTACTCAAAGGCTTTTAATGAACTACAAAAATTTAGAGATGCCATTGAACGTTATGAAAACTCAGGATGGTATATTGAAAAGTAGGAATTCTTATTACTGTCATATCATTAATCAAATGTCCCTTTTTTAGGGACATTTATCTATATGCAAGTTTTTCCTTTACAGTATACACATCTGCCAATGATGCATCTGTTATAAAAAATAACAGCTCGTTTTGGCAATTTAATTAACATTAACATATAATCACAACTTCATCATTATTCTAAATGCTTAATTGACACATCTCCAATTATTCCGTATAATACCCATATCGCAAGTTTTTACGAAATAATTGATACAGGAGAAGAAATAATGAAAAGACTATCCGACGAAGTGAAGGAGAATATAGTTGAACGTTGTTTATCAGGTGAGAGCATTACAACACTCGCAAATGAATACAACATATCCAGAGGCTCAATATATAACTGGATGAAAAAATACAAGATTAAAAATAAAATACAAGTTAATACAGGTGAATTCAGAAAGCTAAAACAAAAGTGTAATCGGCTCGAAAAAATCATCCATGTTCTTCAAGAATCACCATTCATTCAACATTTATCACTAAATGAAAAGTTGCCTTACTTGAAACAACTTCATGAAAAAAATGAGAACATTCATTTAATTTGCGAGGCTTTCTGCGTACCACGCGGAACCTTCTACAACTATGTTTTTCGTGGCAAGCAAGGAAATACACAAGCCGCCCAACGAAGAGAGGAACTTTTGCCATTGATCGAAAAGATTTTTTCAGACAGCGATCATAGGTATAGTGCTGGAAAAATCGCAGCAGTACTCAACAGCCAAGGACACAATGTTTCAGAACGGTTAATCGCACGTATAATGCATGAAAACGGCATGTTTAGTGTCAGAGGCGGAGCAAAAAAGCAGTATTTGAAGAATATGAAGGAAAATGTGATCAGACGAGATTTTAATCCTAGCAATCCAAATGAAGTATGGGTAAGTGATGTTACATTTTTCAGAGTTAAGAACAAACAATACTACATATGCGTAATTATCGATCTATTTGCCCGAAAAGTTGTGGGGTACAATATATCACTCAAAAATAATACATACCTTACAAAAAGAACATTTAAAGAAGCATACGCTGAACGTAATCCTCAAAACGGACTGATCTTTCATTCTGATAATGGAAGCAACTATGTCTCGGCTGCTTTTACAGGGTATTTGAAATCATTGAATGTCATTCAATCATTTTCAAAGCCCGGAATCCCATATGACAATTCCGTTTGTGAATCATTTTTCAAAAATATGAAAGTCGAGGAACTGTATCGAAAAGATTACACCTCAGAAAGACATTTTAAGGATTCTGTTGATGAGTATATAAGATTTTACAATCAAGACAGACCACATTCTGCCAACAGAAATTGCACGCCAGATAAAAAGGAAGCTGACTATTTCGCTAAATATGAAGAAAACAAGCAATAATAAAGCTGAACGTTTTTGTTCAACTTCGGAAGATTATCTATTCAGTGACAGATTTTAATAAATCCTGCTTTTTATGTTCAAAAACAATTATTGGCGAAATATGCCTAAATATAGCGGTTTTACAGACAAAAAACTCCCGCAGAATGAACAGTTTTGTTCATTCTGCGGGAGTGATCCATATGGTACGCCTGACAGGAGTCGAACCTGCGCACATGGCGTCGGAGGCCACTGCTCTATCCACTGAGCTACAGGCGCATATTGTTAACATTTACTATTATATCAAAAAGTCTTGAAATTTGCAAGTGTTTGTGGTATAATTTATTAGGAAATTTTTCGGGTAACGAAAAATAGGCTCAGAACCATTCGACGGAGGTGATAATTTGGAGGATTATATCTACGTGATAGTCGCGCAGACAGGTACAGGTCCCGCGAGATTTTTCAGATTTATAACCAAAAAGCCGTTCAATCACGTTTCTCTTTCGGGAGATGTAACCCTTTCCGAGATGTACAGCTTCTGTCGTACCTACCGCCCCGTACCGCTTCCCGCGACCTTCAACAAGGAGATAGTCGGCAAGGGCACGCTCGGACAGTTCGGATACATACCCTGCGAGATATACCGCATTCCCGTCACAAAGGAGCAGAAGGCTGAGTATAACCGCATTATCCGCCATTTCGTTGACAACCGCAATATCTACTCCTACAATATACTCGGACTTCTTGCCGTGTATATGAATATAGAGTGGAAGCGCAAGAAGAACTTTGTCTGTTCGCAGTTCGTGGCGTACACGCTCGACAAGATAGGCGTGCCGCTCGAGAAGTCGTTCTGTCTGTATACTCCCGACGACTTCCGCAAGTTCCCCGGAGCTGCGCTTTATTACGCGGGCGAGCTCAACTGCTTCTACGACGACGTTATGTCGCGTCCCGAGAGCTTGTACCCGAGAACGTTCACTTCTAAGGCTAACTGATCTCTTTCCGATATCAGTGCGGCAAGCACCGCGGCAGCGCGAAGCTCGTCGGGTGTGAGCAGATATGCCGCAAGGGTGCCGCGGCTGTCCGCAAAGTATCGCAGACGGACGCTCTGCCCGAGGATATCGAGCTGTGCTGAGTCGCTCCCTACCGTCAGCCGCGCAGGAGCTATCTGCTCCTCGCTGAGCTTGTTGTGGGAGTTAGCGCAGGACAATAAAAACATTCGCAGACCGCAGGTCAGCACGACGTACATCAGTACGGCGCTGACTGCGGTCTTTTTATTATTTCGTTTCATCTGAGAGTTATTGCTCCTTCACGGAATCGAGCAGGCGGCTGAGCGACTGCCCGATAAGTTGTCCGCTGTACTGGGCTTGGTCGAGGGTGTTGCAGTGTGAGCCCACCTCTATGAGCAGGCTGCCCGTCGTGAGGTCCTGATTGTAGTGGCGGTAGTCGAAGAGTATCGGGCGGGTAAGACCCGCATAGTCGGATTCGAGCTGCTGCTGGAGACAGCACGCAAAGTGGAAGTTCTTCATATAGTCGGGCATACCGAGCGTGCCGTCGTCGCAGCCCGAGATTATCATCACCTGTGCCGCCTCTCTGCCGTTGATATCGACATAGGGCTGAGCGGCTGTGCCGTCGCCCGAAATGGCGTCGCGGTGGATATCGAGCGCCACCTTTATGCTCGGATACTGTTCAAGAATGGGGAGTATAGTCTCGCGGCTGCGGGCGTACGAACCGTTATACGAGGGATAGTCGTGGATATCCGTCGCGTGTATGACGCTGTAGCCCGCTGCTTCGAGCTCCGCCTGTATCGCGTTGCCTACCATTACCATATTCTTGGTGTCGTCGGTGGTGCGGTAGTTGAAGTCGGCATCGTATTTGTCGCGGACATACGGCTCGAAGCTCTCGGTCGTGTGAGTATGGTATATCAGTATCTGCGGCTCGTCGGTGTCAGAGACGGTGAAATTCGGCAGGCAGCGGCTCTCCGCAATGAGGGTGTCGTTCGGGAGCTCTGTCTTGTTGTTGACCTGTCCGCCCTTCGGGAGGTCGAAGAAGGCAGTGCCGCTGTACAGACCGTAGGTCGTGCGGATTATGTCTCCGCCCTCGGTGTAGTCGGAATCGCTCGGATACGGCTTCGGACCTGCATTGCGCGAGACCATATCCAGCGGGCTTATGAGCTTCACCAGCGTATTCTCCTCTGACTCCTCCGCGAGCCCGTAGCCCTCCGAAAGCGTGATGCTGCTTTGCAGCAGCGACGCGTCGGCTTTATTGTCGGGGACGCTCCGTGTGACGACCTCCTCGTCGTTATCCCCTGCCCCGCCCACACGCAGGCTGCCGACGCTAACGACCGCCTTCCTCACCTCGGGGAGCACCTTCACGGAGACTGCCGCCGTCAGCGGAAGCGACAGCAGCAGTATGAGCCTTGCCGCAGAGACTATCCTCCTGCGCTTCATTCTGTATCTGATAATTTTCATCCTCTCACCTCTGACGATGAGCCGCGCTCATCAATAGTATTTCCATTAATTCTATCATATTCGCCCGCGCCGAAAAAAATAACCGCGCTCAAAGGTATGAACGCGATCCGTGCCGAATAAGATATTCCGAGGTGATGACAGATGTACAGGTCTTACAGCTTATCGAGGTTTCTGTGGCTGCTGCTTGCGGACGCGGTGGTCTTCGCGCTCTGCGGAGCGTTTTTCTTCGTGGGACGCTTCCTTTTCACGTCCGCCGACAGCCAGCCTGAGGAGCCCGTTCGGCTGCCCGTGATAATGTACCACAGCATATACGGCGACACTCCGTCGGAGTACGTGGTGACGCCGACTCAGCTCGAAAACGACCTCCGCTGGCTGAGCGGGAACGGCTACAGGTCCGTGACGGCAGAGCAGGTCATCGCTTATGCCGCGGGCAAGGGAGGTCTGCCGCTCAAGCCCGTGATGATAACCCTCGATGACGGCTACTACAACAATCTGACGTATCTGCTGCCGCTGCTTGAGAAGTACGATATGACGGCGGTGATATCGGTCGTGGGGAGCTACACCGACAACGACGCTGCCCGCGACCCGCATATCCCCTGCTACTCCTATCTGACGTGGGACGATATAACGCTGCTTGCGGGCTCGGGACGGGTGGAATTCGGCAACCACACCTATGATATGCACTCGCTGTACAGCGGACGCACTGGCTGCAAGCGGATGAGCGGCGAGTCCGAGGAGGACTACCGACAAGCCCTCAGCGAGGACATCTCGCACCTGCAAGAGGAATTTTCAGCGAATATCGGCATAGCTCCGCGCGTGTTCACCTACCCATTCGGAGCTGTCAGCCGCGAGAGCCTGCCTGTCATACGCGAGAACGGCTTCCTTATGACGCTGACCTGCCGCGAGCGTCCGAACTACATCACCCGCGACCCCGACTGCCTCTACGGGATAGGGCGCTACAACAGGAACGGCCTGCTCACAACTGCCGATTTTATGCGGAAGATAGCCGATGAATAAGCAACACGGGGCATAGTATGCGGATAAGCGGACTGTCAGAGGAGTAAAAAAGCGGGGAAAGTCCCTTCACCGAGAAGGTCCTTTCCCCGCAGTATTTCATAATGCTGCTGTATATATTACTTAGCGGCAGCTTCCTCGTCGGTGTGACGTATCTGCGCACGCTTTATCTTGCCGCCGAGCGTCTTGGGCAGCTCGTCCACGTACTCGATTACACGCGGATATTTATAAGGAGCAGTCTCCTTCTTTACGTGGTCCTGAAGCTCCTTGGTGAGCTCAGGTGAGGGAGTGTAGCCCTTCGCGAGAACGACCGTAGCCTTTACTACCTGACCGCGTATCGGGTCGGGAGCGCCTGTGATAGCGGACTCGACAACAGCGGGGTGAGTGAGCAGAGCGCTCTCTACCTCAAACGGTCCTATGCGGTAGCCCGAGCACTTGATAACGTCGTCGTTTCTGCCGACGAACCAGTAGTAGCCCTTGGAATCGCGCCATGCGACATCGCCTGTGTCGTAGTTCTCGCCGCCGAGCACAGCCTTTGTGAGCTCGGGGTCTTTATAGTATCCGCAGAACAGACCTGTCGGGTGCTGCTTGTCGATGCCGCAAGCCATGATGCTGCCCTCCTCACCGTCGTCGCACTCGGTGCCGTCGGGACGGAGAAGATGGATATTGTACAGCGGCGAGGGCTTGCCGGTCGAGCCCGGCTTGGGGTCTATCCACGGGAAGTTCGCGATGAGGACAGTGCCCTCGGTCTGACCGAAGCCCTCTCTCATCTTCTTGCCCGTGAGCTCGTAGATACGGTTGAATACCTCGGGATTGAGGGGCTCGCCCGCGTTGCAGAAATTCTGAATGGACGAGAGGTCATACTGCGTCATATCCTCCTGAAGCATAAAGCGGTACATCGTAGGCGGAGCACAGAATGTGGTCAGCTTGTAGTGGCTGATAACTTCGAGTATATCCTTGGCGTTGAATCGACCAGTGAAGTCGTAGGCAAACTGTATCGCGCCGCATATCCACTGACCGTAAATTTTGCCCCAGCCGAACTTGGCCCAGCCCGAATCCGAAATGGACATATGGAGCTTGTTCTCCTGTACCTGATGCCAGTATTTCGCCGTAACTATGTGACCGAGCGGGTGTGCGAAGTTGTGGCAGACCATCTTGGGCATACCTGTCGAGCCCGATGTGAAGTAAATGAGCATCGTATCGGTCGCCTTGGTAGCCTCGTCGCCCGTGGGACGCTCGAAGGTATCGGGGTACTTAGCTATCTCGTCCTCGAAGTAGTCCCAGCCCTCGCGGGGCTCAGCGACTGCTATCTTGCGGCGGAGCGTCTTTATCTCGGGAGCGGCGGCGTCTATCTGTCCGCGTATGTACTCGTCGTCACAGGCGATGATGGCGGATATCTCAGCCATATTGCCGCGGTAGGCAATATCGTGCGTAGTGAAGAGCAGATTGCCGGGGATAAGTATAACACCGAGCTTGTGGAGAGCGGTAGCTATTACCCAGTACTCCCAGCGGCGGCGGAGTATCAGCAGGACAACATCGCCCTTTTTGAGTCCGAGACTGCGGAAGTAGTGGCAGGTCTGGTTCGAGAGCTTTGAGATGTCTGTGAAGGTGAAGGTGCGCTCCTGCTTGTCGTGGGAAAGCCATACCAGTGCCTTCTTGTCGGGCTCCTGCTTAGCCCATTCGTCAACGATGTCCCAGCCGAAGTTGAAATCCTCGGGAACATTTACGCGGTAGTTTTCTATAAAATCCTCGTACGAGTCGAACTCGATACGGGGAAGATATCGGTCTAAAAGCATTTTAACTGAACTCCTTTTTATAGGCTCATTCCGCTATCATAGTCAGGAAGCGTGCCTTGCTGTCGCCGTGGCAGCGCTGACCGTGCGGATAAGTCGGATTGAAATATATCGAATCGCCCTCGTTGAGGATAATCTCCTTGTCCTCAAAAACAACGGCGATGCTGCCCTTCAGCACGAGGTTGAACTCCTGACCTGTATGGGTAACGAGCTTTGCGGGCTCGTCCGAGGGCTCAAGAGTAACGAGAAGGGGCTGCATTATCTTGTCCGCATAGCGGAAGGCAAGGTCCTTGAAGCGGTAGCCCGGGAAGCGGCTCACGCTCTTTCCGTGACCGCGGCGGACGACCTGATAAGTATCTATACGGCTGGGCTCACCTGTGACCAGCTCGTTGAAATCGACTCGGAATTTATTGGCGATCTCGTAGATGACGCTTATCGGAAAATCGCCGTTTTCTTCATAGCCTGCGTACTGAGCGGGTTCAAGTCCGAGCTCCTTGGCAAGCTGTTCCTGTGAATAGTCGCATACCTCTCGCAGCTCGCGGATACGAGCAGCGATCTCATTAATGCTTTCCATATTGCAACCTCCGTTTAATAGGATCGTATTGCGCGGGACTGCTGTCTCCGCCTGTCAATACAACCTTTATTATATCATAATAGTATCGGATTTGTCAAGCACACACTCCCCTCTTCCGCGTTCGGGAAGCAAAAAAGTATCGGCTCCGCTGTACCGGCGGAGCCGATATGCTTGTAATACGTATTTGTGCGGCTGGTATGCTTATCCGCAGCGCCTTGCTACCTCTGCCGTAAGCTCGTCGAAGAACACCTGCGTGTCGATATTGCCGTACTCCTCGACGTAACCTGCCCACGCGGAATCGAAGTCCTCGCTAATAACGATGAGGGGCAGATCCTTATGCTTGAGAGCGTCTATCTGCTTCATAATGCGTCCGTAGTCGGTCTCGTCGGTGGCATCGGTGGGATTGGCTTCAAGGTAGCTCTCAATGAGGTCGAAGAAGTCGTCTGGAGTTTTCAGCTCGGGATAATTCGCCCATTCGAGCACCTTTACCTGCACCCAGAAAGCCTCGCCGCTGTAGGTCGGGTTCATCTCCTTGATGTTGACCGAGGAGAACAGCGGGATATAGTAGATATGACCGTCGGGCTGGCGCATTCTGTCCCACTGGACGTCGGTATACAGAGCCTTGATGTTGGGGTAGTCGTCCCAGTAGTTATCAAGGGGAATGAACGCGCCCGCCTTGATGAGCTCCTGACAGTTCGTCGCGTCGGGAGCCATAAAATCGGGGTATTTGTTCTTGATCATCATATCGCTGAAGGTCTTGTTTATGTCGTCCTGATCCGCGATGAACTGCTGCTTCAGGATAACGCCCGTCTTTTCGGCGATAAGCTGCTGTAGATGAGGTCGCCGCCGCTCATAATGTAGAGCTCGCCGTCAAAGCCGAAATCGTCCGCGAAGTCGCTGATGACGCAGTCGCCGCTCTCGTGACCGTTCGTATCGTTCATCAGCTTGAGGTTGTTGACGTCGAAGTACACTACGCACAGCTGCTCGCAGCTGCGGAAGGTCTCCTCCATAGTATGGTAGCAGCGCTTGTTGAGGTGCTGGGTCATACCGTCGTGGTTGGCGTCATATAGCGCCTGCGAGAGGTGCTCCGCACCCGTGTTCATATCGAAAAATATCTTATTCTGCACTGTCTGATATTCGTCAGTCCTGTTCCTCGTAGAGAAGCACTCTTTGGCAGCGTCGGCGTCGATGGTCAGCTCCGCGAAATCGAGAGCGGCTGTAACAGCGGCTTCCTGATAGCGGCTGCTTATCTGACTGACGGCATAATATGAGGCTGCGAATGCTATCGAAACGAACAGGAACAGTACCAGAACCGTGGACAGTGCAACTCTTTTTCTGATCGATCCTGACATATTAATACCTCTTGTATAGCGGTGTGCATTTAATGCGCCGTTTATTTGTTAAGTATAATTAATGTGATGCGCAAATTCCATATATTATCAAAGAATTTGCGCACCCCGAACGAAGTTCGGGGCAATAACCGCCTAACGGCGGTTATTGAGTACACATTAATTATATTCTATACTATGGTATTGTTATTGTCGATATGGTTATAAAAATGTAACGGACATTCATAAAAAATGTTACGTTTGTATAAAAATCTAAGCAAAACTATACTGTGAGGATATTTTCTACTCGTGGAATTAAACAATCCCGCACTGTCGAAACACAGCATTTTACCAAAGCTTCGTTTTTTTGACCAAAAACGAAAAAAGCCCCCCGTGCCTGTTGCATTTTCTGTTATTATGTGTTATAATTAATCAAATACTTTTTTCGACAGTGTCCGACAGGAGGGGTGAAATATGGAGACCGATAAGCAGATACGCTACTACGAGCTGCTCGAACAGCTCATCGCCGTCACGAGAGATGTTGAAAGCTTCAGCATCGACAGGATATACGAGCCTCTTGCAGGACTGTGCAGGCTATTCCGCGTGTCCAAGGGCGTGACCGAGTTCTATAAGAGCGCCAGCCACGAAAAATCGGGGGGCGGCGAGGTATTCGTCTGCTACGACAGCGGCGAGGGCGGCACCGAGATAATGGGCAGACGCATCGTTGACGAGGCTATGGCTGTCTCGAAGTGCAGGGTCTATATGGCTGACGGCGCAGAGCCGCTCAGCGATGAGGAGCGCGAAAAGGTCGACCTCGTGATGAAGGTTGTCCTCAGCTTCATCAGCAACAGCAGGCTGAGGAAAATAGTCGAGCGCCTGACATTCTACGACGATAACGGCTACCGCAATATGCGCTCGTTCATACGCTGCCTCGAACAGCTGAACGAGCGGAAGCAGCTCGGCACGCACACCGCCGTCTACTTCAACCTCCGCCGCTTCTCGCAGATAAATCAGGAAATAGGCAGGAACAACGGCGACATCGTCATAAGGAACTACTACACTATGCTCGAGGAGGTCATCGGCGACGACGGCATCATCTGCCGCGCGGGCGGCGACAACTTCGTTGCCATATTCGACGACGGTCTGCTCATCGACGTGCTCGAGATACTCAAGGGCGTGCCTGTGTCCTACGGCTCAAACAGCTCCGACCGCGTGACAATCTCCGCGAGCACGGGCGTTTTCCGCATCCCCGACGGCTTCGTCTACGAGGATGTGGGTGATATTATGGATAAGATAGCCACCACATCAAGGGTCGCAAAGCTCAATCCCTCCGACAATATCGTCTTCTTCGACGGCAAGGCTGAGGAGGGCAGGGAAAGACTTGCCAACTTCCGCAAGCTCCTGCCGCTCGGACTCGAAAAAGGTGAGTTCAAGGTCTACTATCAGCCGAAGTCGGACATACAGTCCGAGGAGATAATCGGCGCGGAGGCTCTCTGCCGCTGGGAGCACGAGGGCGCTGTCATAATGCCCGCCGACTTTATCCCCATTCTTGAGCAGAGCACCGATATATGCAAGCTCGACTTCTATATGCTCGAGCACGTCTGTCAGGACATACGCCGCCGTCTCGACGAGGGCAAGCCCGTCGTGCGCGTATCTGTCAACTTCTCGCACAAGAATATGATGGACGGAGACCTCTCCGAGCACATCACAGATGTAGTGGACAGATACCGCGTGCCGCACGACCTTATCGAGATAGAGTTCACCGAGTCCACGACCGACATCGAGTTCAAGGAGATAAAGCGCGTGGTAAGCGAGCTGCAGCAGGACGGCATATGCACCTCCGTGGACGACTTCGGTCTGGGGCAGTCATCGCTGAACCTCATCCGCGAGATACCGTGGAACGTGCTGAAGATCGACAGGAGCCTCATTCCGCTTGACGCAGACAATCCGCACAGCACCCGCAGCGTGATGTTCAAATACATCGTGGCAATGGCAAAGGAGCTCGGGCTCGAATGTATCGCCGAGGGCGTCGAGACCGAGAAGCAGGTGAATATGCTCCGCGACAACAGCTGCTCGCTGGCGCAGGGCTACTACTTCGGCAAGCCGCTCCCGACAGAGGAGTTCGAGAAGGAACTGGATAAGTAACAAAACAGCCATAGAGAATCAATTCTCTATGGCTGTTTTTCAGTGAATAATGAATAATGAAAAATGAAGAGAGAATAGTTAAGGTGTGCCTTCGGCAATATTAAAAAAATCATCGCCGAAGGCGATACCGCAATTATTCACTATTCATTATTCAATATTCAATAAATCATAATAGGCGCACGATAGCCCGCTATCCTTAACGGGGCATAGTCTGCTTTCGGCGGGTAACAAATACAAATCTGTATGGCACGCGGAGACAAGCTTGCGTTCTGCACAGGTAAGCGAGTTTACGAGCGACCGCGCGAATCGGCGGCGCGGACACCGCGCTCAGCAGAATTCGCCGTACTCGCACCCAACGTGCGAAACGTTGATATCGTCGATGAGCTCCAGCTTGCCGCGCTTGCGCTCGAACAGCTTTATCCTGCCCTTGCCCGTACCGCCGTTCCACAGGCGGTTGTGCTGCTTCGAACCGTCGGGAGCCTCGTAATTGACGAAGAGCATCTCGTCCTTGCGGCAGTGTATGCACGTCCTCATCTCGTACTTAGGCGTGTACTGCCTGATATGCCACACTATCTCGATGTCCGTCTCGAAGCACCTGAAAACGGTCTTGGGGCGTGTCCACACCTTCGAGAAGTTGAACTCGAACTCCCTGCCCTCGTAGTAGAACGCGCCGAGCAGTATGCGGTCGAGCGACACGCCGAATACACGCGGTCTGCCACCGCCGATGTCGAACACGCTGTTCTCGAGCTTTTTGCCTGTTATGCGGCTCTCCATACAGTTCGACGAGAGCCATATCCACGGCGAGGTGAAATCCCCGCCCCAGTTTTTGTCGGCATAGCCGTAGGAGGTCTCGGGCGTGACAGTATAGCGTCTGCCGCCAAAGGTCACAGTACCCGAATAAAGGGTCTTCATACCCTCGGCGTGCCAGTACATCTCGAAGGCATTTACCGCACGCATAGCGTCGCCTGCTCCGTAGCCGACATTGAAAGCTATCTGCTTATCGACCGCGAGCTCCCACGACATCTCGCCCGCGTCGCACATCCACTCGGGGTGAGCAGCGGCTTCCTCGGGAGTGATACTCACGCTGCCGCAGAGCTTGTTCTCAGAGGCATAGCAGTCGTCGGCGATGATGGAGAACGGCACACCCTCTGATACGCTGATGTCGTTCCACGAGAAGAAGCGGTGGAGCTGACGCGCGTCCTTGCCCCAGCAGCCCGCCTTGACCATAAGATAGGACGGCTTCTTGCCCGCGAACTGATTCTCGGGAAGCTGACCCAGTACAGGCTCGGGCTCGGCGAGGTCGGGGTTGCAGACAAAGAACTCGATGAAGAAGGCTTTCTCCCCGCCTGTTTCCTCGTCCACGCCCGTGAACGAATGCCACCACCAGTCGTAGCCGCGTTTTGCGAGCTTGCCCTTGAGCATACAGGCGTTGCGTGTGATATCGTGCTTGTTGAATTCCATAGCTTTTCTCCTGTTCCAGAATTTGTTATGTCCGAAATAATAAGTTGACCTTATTATAACACATCTGTCTCAAAATAGCAAGGGCTCTGCCCTTGACCCGCCAAAGGCTCTGCCTTTGGAATCCGCCGGGACTCTGTCCCGGACCCTGCCAAAGGGCATAGCCCTTTGGAATCAAAATTCACGTCGCCGCTCGTTTCACTCGCTCACTAAATATGTACGGCAACTCTTCTCCCGCGATTCATAGGAACAGCGTCCTGCACATAACAAAAAAGGGCTGCCAATGGCAGCCCTGAAAATCTTAGCTCTGAGTTCTGTCAGGTGAAATTGTGGCTCTGCTTGAGCACCATATCCTTTACCTTCATCAGCGAGGTGGTCGTGGAGCGCTCGTTCTCGGAGAGCTTCATCGTGATATACTTGATAGTCTCCTGATAGTCGGGAATCATTATGTGCTCGAGAGCATTTACGCGGCGGCGGGTCTTTTCTATCTCGTCCGCCATAAGCTGGCACGCCTTCTCGACCTCCGCGAGCCTTATCATCTTCGGGAAGATGTCGCTCAGCGCATTGACCGCGCCGTCGAGGTCTGTGGAGGTGAACGCCGTACCGTAGGAGTAGATGTCGCTGGTGTCGGAGGTGCGATACTTCGGGCTGAATACGGGGATATACACGCTCATCACGTTCTTCTCGCCAACTTCAAGCTCGACCTCCTGCTTCGGGAGCATCAGCGCCGTTTCGAGCGCCTCCCTCTGCATAACAGAGCCCGCGACCGCCATATAGCGGTCAGCCTCGGCAATAGCCGCCTCGACCTCCGCGCGAAGCTGTCTGTTCTCCTTTATCAGTATCATAAACTGCCGCATGAGCTCGTCGCGCTTGTCTTTCAGCAGCTTGTGACCGCGCTGGGCGGAAACGAGCTTCTTTTTGAGCTTGCTGAGCTCCATACGGGTCGGATTTACGTTAAGTCTTGCCAACGGAGCTCACCTCACTTCTTGTCGTAGTATTCGGCGAGGTACTCCTCTCTGATACGTCTCAGCTCGCTCCTCGGGAGCAGCTTCAGCAGCTCCCAGCCGATGGAGAGCGTCTCCTCGATTGAGCGGTTGTTCTCGAAGCCCTGCGAAACATAGCGCTTCTCGAATTCGTCCGCGAACTTGGCGTACAGCAGGTCGGTAGGCGTAAGAGCCGCCTCACCGAGCACGACCATCAGCTCCTTGGCGTCCTTGCCGCGGGCATAGGCGGAGAAGAGCTGGTTCATCGTATCGGAGTGGTCGGCGCGGGTCTTGCCCTTGCCGATACCCTTATCCTTAAGTCTTGACAGCGACGGGAGCACGTCCACAGGCGGATTGATGCCCTTGCGGTAGAGCTCGCGCGAGAGGATTATCTGACCCTCGGTGATGTAGCCCGTGAGGTCGGGAATGGGGTGGGTCTTGTCGTCCTCGGGCATAGTAAGAATGGGTATCATCGTGATAGAGCCGTCCTTGCCGTCCTGACGTCCCGCACGCTCATAGAGCGAGGCGAGGTCGGTGTACATATATCCGGGGTAGCCTCTTCGACCGGGCACCTCCTTGCGCGCGGCGGACACCTCACGGAGCGCGTCTGCGTAGTTGGTGATATCGGTGAGGATAACGAGCACGTGCATACCCTTCTCGAATGCGAGGTACTCCGCAGCAGTAAGCGCCATTTTCGGAGTTGCCAGTCGCTCGATAGCGGAGTCGTTCGCGAGGTTCACGAAGAGCACGGTACGGTCGAGAGCTCCCGTCTCGCGGAAGCTGCGGACGAAGTATTCGGACTCCTCGAAGGTGATACCCATAGCAGCGAATACAACGGCGAACTGCTCGTTGTCGCCGAGGACACGCGCCTGACGCGCTATCTGAGCCGCAAGCTGTGCGTGCGGAAGTCCGCTCGCCGAGAAAATGGGCAGCTTCTGACCGCGGACGAGTGTGTTCAGACCGTCTATCGCGGAAACGCCCGTCTGAATGAACTCCTGCGGGTACTTGCGGGCAACGGGGTTCATCGGCAGACCGTTAACGTCCATTCTCTTGTCGGGGATTATCTCGGGACCGTCGTCGATAGGACGACCGAGACCGTCGAAAACTCGTCCGAGCATATCCTCGGAAACGCCGAGCTCCATCTGATGACCCGAAAAGACAACGGCGCTGTCCTTGAGGTTGATACCCGCGGCGTTCTCGAACAGCTGAACGAGGGCATTGCTGCCGTCGATCTCGAGGACGCGGCAGCGGCGCTTTTCGCCGTTTGCGAGCCTTATCTCCGCGAGCTCGCCGTATGTGACGTTCTCGACGTCCTTAACGAGCAGCAGAGGACCTGCTGCTTCTTCGATAGTTCTGTATTCTCTTGGCATCAGTCTTCCTCCTTACCGAGCAGCTCGTTGAGCTGTGCAGATATCTCGACGGAGACCTTCTCGAACTCGGCGTCGGTCTCATTCTCGGGAACGTACTTGAAACGTCCTATCCTCTCGCGGACGGGCAGCTCGGAGACGAGCTCGATGTCCGCGCCCTTGCTTACGGCAGCCTCAGCCTCGTCGTTGAAGGCGAGGATGAGCTTCATCATATAGAGCTGCTTTTTAAGACTTGTATACGTGTCTATCTCATGGAACGCGAGCTGGTGCAGGAAGTCCTCGCGGATAGAGCGGGCAGTCTCCATTTTCAGGCGGTCGCCCGCAGAGAGCGCGTCCATACCGATGAGCTTTACTATCTCCTTCAGCTCTGCCTCGTCGTGGAGAATGGACATAAACCTCGCACGCGACTTCATCCAGTCCTTCGAGACGTTATTGTTGTACCAGTCAGCGAGCGAATCCGCATAGAGCGAGTAGCTCGTCAGCCAGTTGATAGCGGGGAAGTGACGCTGATACGCGAGGTTGGAGTCCAGCCCCCAGAACACCTTCACGATACGGAGCGTCGCCTGCGAAACAGGCTCGGAGATATCGCCGCCCGGAGGCGAAACGGCTCCGATAACGGAGAGAGCTCCCTCTCTGCCTTCCGTACCCGTGGAGATCACGCGACCCGCACGCTCGTAGAACTGAGCGAGACGGCTTCCGAGGTAGGCGGGGTAGCCCTCGTCACCCGGCATTTCCTCGAGACGTCCCGACATCTCACGCAGAGCCTCAGCCCAGCGCGAGGTGGAATCCGCCATAAGAGCCACGGAATAGCCCATATCGCGGTAGTATTCGGCAATTGTGATACCCGTGTAAACGGATGCCTCACGCGCCGCAACAGGCATATCGGACGTGTTCGCAATGAGCACTGTGCGCTCCATCAGCGACTTGCCGGTCTTGGGGTCGATCAGCTCTGGGAACTCGTTGAGAACGTCGGTCATCTCGTTGCCGCGCTCGCCGCAGCCGATATACACGATGATGTCAGCCTCAGCCCACTTCGCGAGCTGGTGCTGGGTAACGGTCTTGCCGCTTCCGAAGGGTCCCGGGATAGCCGCAACGCCGCCCTTCGCTATCGGGAACAGGCAGTCAACGACACGCTGACCCGTTACCAGCGGCATCTCGGGCGACAGCTTCTTGTTGTAGGGTCTGCCGCTTCTTACGCCCCATTTCTGCATCATAGTGAGCTCGCGCTCGCCCTTCTCGGTCTCGAGCACGCACACCGTATCAGCGACGGTGTACTCGCCCTCCTTGATGGACTTGACCTTTCCCTTCACGCCGTTGGGCACCATTATCTTATGGAGCACTATGTCCGTCTCGGGCACAGTTCCGATGACGTCGCCGCCGATGACCTCGTCCCCGACTTTCACAGTCGGCGTGAACTTCCACTTCTTGTCTCTTTTCAGCGAGGGCACCTCAACACCTCTCGCGAGGTTATTGCCGCAGACCTTGCGGATATCGTCGAGCGGACGCTGTATACCGTCGTATATGCTGCCGATAAGACCAGGTCCGAGCTCGGCGCTCATTGGCTCGCCCGTAGATTCAACAGCCTCGCCCGTACCGAGACCCGCAGTCTCCTCGTATACCTGTATGGAGGCACGGTCGCCGTGCATTTCGATTATCTCGCCGATAAGACGCTTCTCGCTGACGCGCACAACGTCGAACATATTGGCGTCTCTCATACCCTCCGCAACAACGAGAGGTCCCGATATCTTGACTATATTTCCTATACTTGCCAAAGCAGATTCTCCTTCCTCAGTTAAGGATATCCGAGCCTACAGCCTTCTCGACTGCCTCGTGCAGAGCTCTCATACCGTCGCCCGTGTTGCCCTCGATAGCGGGTATCAGCACGATGGACGGGAGCCTGCTGCTCCTGTATTTTTTTATCGTATCAGCCGCAAGAGCCGCAGCGGGCTCGGTGATATAGATGACAGCGAAATCGTTCGCCGCGAGCCTGTTAATGAGCCTCGATATCTTCGAGGGCTCGGTCTCGCAGAACACGGACAGTCCGAGAGCCGCAAAGCCCGAAACGCTCGCGGTATCGCCGATGACGGCGGTCTTGAAATGTGTATCAGACATACAGCTTCCTCATCCTTTCCGTTATCGTTTCCCTGTCTGTGCCCGACTCCTTGCATACGCTGATTATACGCAGATTTTTCAGCTCTGCCTCAGCCGCGATGAAGAAGGCTGCGAGCGGGTCGGCTCCGAAAGCCTCCATACGAGCGCCCTCCGCGAGCTCCATTATGACGTCGTCGCACCACTTCTCGAACTTGGCGGGCGACTCCGCGAGGAGCTTTGCCGCATCGCCGTAGCTCGTCGCTTCGAGGTAGGCGAAAAGCCCCTCAGTGCCTCCGAGAGAAGCACGCACCAGCGAGTCCTTGTCAAGGGCGTCGCTGCCGCAGACAGCAGTCTCGATGAACGAGCGCTGCTTCTTCATACGGCTGCACCTGTAAGCCGTCTTTATATCCGCGCAGACCGTCGTGAGCTGCGCATACTTTCTCATAAAATCGCTTCCCGACTTCTCAGCAGCCCTCTGCATAGCCCGCATACAAGCCGTATCAGCGAGCGAATCCGCGAGCTGACCGTCGAGCGTCCTTGTCAGGAGCTCATAAGCCTCCTCGGCAGTCCCTCTGACATATTCGGGGAGCTGCTCGTAGTCCTTCGCCGACAGCGCGGGATAGAGCGCGTCGAGGTCGAGGTTGGTCGGACGGATATAGTAGCCCTGCGGTTCCTTGCCCGCTATCATCGACTTCAGCGCCGCCTTGAGGTTGTGGAAATCGTTCCTGTAAAGTAGTATCTCCAGCTCCCGGCAGTCAGGAGCATAGGCGCGTATTGTCTCCCACACTCCTTCAAGCGTGAGCTCCTCCGCACCCGAGCCTCTCTTCGAGGCGACGATGTTCTCGCGCTCGGTCTTTGTAGCGGTGTTTATCAGCTGGTCGAGGTCGTTACGGCTTAGGAGCGAATTCTCCATAGCCCTTATCGCCGCGACCGCATTTGCATATTTCGTGCTCATCAGACCACCTGCCCGAACAATACTCTTGCGGCGGTATCTCTCACGCCCTCGCGCTCCGCCTCAACTACGGCGCGGAAGCTGCAATTCTCGGAGATAAGCCCGTATGTGAGGATGAAGCCGTTTTCGATGTCGGCGGGCTCGGTATCGAGCTTCACGCTTCCGCCGACCTTTTCAGCCTCCGCCGAAAGCTCCTTCATAAAGCTGTCGGGGACGCGCGCGAGGTCACGCCTGCTGAGGGAGAGCACGCCCTCTCCTGCCCTGAGCCTCTTAGCTGCGAGCCTGCCGAGAACAGCGAAATACTCGCTGTCTGGGAGCTTGTCGAGCTTCGCAAGTGCCGCCTCGATAGTCTCGTCGATGAGCCCTATCTTCCTCGCGAGCACGCGCCTTTTCATAGCGGCGTCCGCAGACGAGCACGCGTTGTCGAAGTCGTGAGCGAGCTGCTCCGTCATCTTCTTTATATGCTCCTCATAAGCCTTTTCGGCTTTTTCGTTGCCGTCGTAGATTATCGCGGAAGCCTTGTGCTCCGCCGCGGAGACGAGGTTATCCTCGGTCTGTTTCTGCTGAGAGTCGATAATATTCAGTATCTCTTCGAGCCCTGACATATCCTGCACCTCCGTGATCAGATGTTGATGTTGTATGTGAGAAGGATAGATACGAGCAGAGCGAGGATAGCGTATGTCTCGACCATAGCCGCCATGATGATGCCCTTGCCGTTGTGCTCGGGCTTCTTGGCTGTGATGCCAACGCCCGCAGCAGCTGTTTTGCCTTGGAATATAGCCGAGATAAGACCTACGACAGCTATCGGGAGAGCTGCAATGAAGAAGCTCCAGCCCTGAGCCATAGTGAGCTCTGCGGGGCTGCCGCCGATAACGCCTACGCGGCTGAGCATTAGGATAGCGGTGAGAAGTCCGTAAAGTCCCTGAGTACCCGGGAGAAGCTCGAGGATGAGCACCTTGCTGAATTTGGACGGGTCAACGGATACAACGCCCGCAGCCGCCTCACCAACAAGTCCTACGCCCTTTGCAGAGCCGATTCCCGCGAGAAGTGCGGCAAGAGCCGCTCCGAAGATAGCAAGTACAAGTCCGTTAGTCATTTGAGTTTTCCTCCTTGAATTTTAAATATTTGGTGTTTACCGTAAGTGGTTCAAATTCTCTGCCGCCGCCCGTGTAGAACTTCGAGAACAGCTCAACGAACTGTAATCTGTCCGTGTGGACATAAGCACCGAGAAGGTTTATTGCGAGGTTCGCCGTGTGTCCGACAATGAACACGATTATCAGCAGAACCAGCTTTATCACTTTGTTTTCGGGCATCGTACCGATGAGGTTGATAACGCTCGCGATAGAGCCCGTCGCAAGTCCGAGGGCGAGCAGTCGCGAATACGAGAGTATGTCGCTGAGCCAGCCCGTCGCGGTGTTGTACAGAGCGTACAGACCGCCGAACAGCTTGCCGAAAATATTTTTGGAGCTCCTTCCCGCCGTGAGCACGAGGAGCACCACTCCCGCGATAAGCATATACGCGCCGACGGTTTTCAGCGTCTGCGGCACGCTTGTGAGTATGCCCGCTCCGAGCGGAGCAACGCCAAGTATTATGAGGTATATGGGCACCGCATCGAATATGGCGTCGAGCTTCCGCCCGTCCTTCCACGACATATGGAAAGCCACCGCCACACCGAGGAAGAGGTGGAGTATACCGATACCGAACGAGAAGAGCAGCAGCTTTATCGGGTCATCGAGCGGCTGGAACCACAGCGCGATGCTTCCGATGTCCTTATCAAAGAACTGCTTGCCGACCACCTGAACGATGTCGCCGAACCAGCTTCCGAAGAGTGCGCCCCATATAACGGTGGAAATGCCGCAGTTTCGGAACATAATAAGCGTTTTCCGCATACTCTCTTCAAGCCTGAATTTCTTCAGCGCTATCATCGTACCGATGACCATTACCACGCCGTAGCCCGCATCCGAGAGCATCATACCGAACAGCAGGTAGTAGAAGAACGCCATAACGGGCGTCGGGTCAACATCGCCCTTGGACGGCATAGCGTACATTCGCGTAATGCCCTCGAGAGGAGCCGAGAACCGCCCGTTCTCAAGCATAACAGGCACCTCCTCGTCCTCGGACGGGTCGGTGAATTCGATGTAGGCGGCGTATTTCTCCTCAATTTCCCTGCGGAGACTGTCGCAGTATTTCTCGGGTATGAAGCCCGTCAGCACGAAGGTGCTCTCGGTGAATCCGAGCGAATTGAGCGCGTCATACTTATCCTTGCGCATCGTCAGGTAGTCAACGGCAAATTTGAGGTCTTTCCTTGCCTCCGCGAGCTCAACTATGCGCTCCTCCGCGGTATCGCGCTTCTTTCCGAGCTCCTCGCAGCGCCTGCTGTACTGCTCGGTCAGCTCCGCGGGCGTGAACTTCTCGCTCTCGCCGAGTGTCGCGAACATCAGCTTTCTCAGCCCGTCCTCACACTCCTGAGCCTTATCGTCACAGCAGAGCACGAACAGATTCGTCTGCTCCTTTGACGCATTCACGACCTCCACGCTCGTACCCTCGGGGAGCTTCTCCTCGAGCTCGTCAGCGGTGGTCGGATACGGCACAGTGCCGATGAAAGCGGTCGTCGTATCCGTGCCGTGGAAATTCAGCGGCACATCGAGCGCTGTCCACGGGCGGAGCGTATCGCACTTCGTGATGAGCTGCAGCCGCTCGGCGTCCGTATCGGCGATAGTCCTGCCGCAGCGCAGTATCTCGTTCGCGGTATTCATCGTCTTTTCGAGCTGAGCCGCACGCTTGCCGAAGTCGTGTATCTCGACCTCTGTCCGTCCGCCGAGCATATCGGTGAGCGCAGTCTTTTCGGGCGCGTACTTTTCAATCACGTCGAGAGCCTGCACAGCCGTGGCGCGGAACTTGTCGAACGAGCCCGTGACCGCCGCAACGTTGGTCTGCTCGAGCTCCTCGTCCTGCGTCCTGCACAGCTCCACGACGCCGCGGCGCTGGAGCAGCTCGATTATCTTTTTACTGTCGGTAAGGGGCGCTATCAGCTCTATTTTTTTCATTCTGAGCTTTGCCATCTGCTATATCACCCTCCTTCACATATTATCCTTTCATTCAGCTGAAAAATCCGCTGATAATGGCTTCAACAGCCTTGTCGGAGTTTGAAGCCGCCGTCTTTTCGAGCTCGGCGAGCTTCGCGGCGCAGTCCTCCTCCGCTTTATTTGTGTACTCCTCGAGCCTGCGGCGGTTCTCGTCGCGGAGCTTTCCCGTCTCCGTCTTGGCGTCGGTAAGGCGCTTCTGCACGGTGATGGACGCCTTGCGCTCGGCTTCGGTGACGATACTGTCAGCCTTGGCACGCGCCTCCGCGGAGCGTTTATCCGCCTCGGCTTCGGCTTCGAGAATTCTTTTTACTGCCTCGGATGCCATAATGTACCTCCTTTGCAAAATGACTGTCGGTCATTTATACTCGGTATTATACCACGTCGTTATTGAAATGTCAATAGGTTTCAAGAAAATAATTGACCGTTATTCATTTTCTTCCTCCCTATACGGAAAAAGAGCTATCCCTACAGACAGCTCCCCTTTGCGCATTTCATACGACTTTAATATTATAACACACACGCGCTGATTTGTCAACAAAAAAACGTTCCTACTCCTTAATTTTCTGTGAACACTTTTCAGAACTCAGAGCTAAGATGCAGCGGCGGCGGCGCGCCCTTGCATTTTCGGTATAAATGTTATATAATAGTAGCAAGTTCAAGAAAGGCGGTGACGAAATGGAAAACGTCAGGAAATACGCATATCTGCTCGAAAAGCTTGAATCTGCGGGCTTCGAGGCATATATAGTCGGCGGATGCGTGCGGGACAGACTTCTCGGACGGGAAATAAGCGACTACGACATCACGACAAACGCTCTCCCCAAGCAGACAATGGCTGTTTTCGCGGAGCTGAAGGTCGCTCCCACGGGGCTGAAGCACGGCACGGTCACCGTCATTTACAATGATATGCCCTTCGAGGTCACGACATTCCGCGTGGACGGCAGCTACAGCGACTCGCGCCGCCCCGACTCAGTGACCTTCACCGCATCGCTGGAGGAAGACCTCGCACGCCGTGATTTCACGGTAAATGCAATGGCTATGGACGTCCGCGGAGAGCTGTACGACCCGTTCGGCGGGCGCAATGACCTGCAAGCACGCATTATCCGCTGTGTCGGCGAGCCCGAAAAGCGCTTCCGCGAGGACGCACTCCGCATTATGCGGGCAGTCCGATTCGCATCAACGCTCGGCTTTGAAGTCGAGGAGCGCACCTCCGCGGCGGCACTGGAGCTCCGCGGGCTGCTTGACAATATTTCCCGCGAAAGGTGCCGCGACGAGCTGTCAAAAATGATAATGGGTGAAAGCTTCGCGGAGACGGCTCTGAGATACCGCGACATCATCGCGCAGGTGATACCAGAATTCCGCGCGTGCTTCGACTTCGAGCAGCACTCGCGCTACCACAAATATAACGTCTACGAGCACATAGTCCGCGCGGTGGCGGCAGCTCCGCCCGACCCGACAGTGCGCACGGCAATGCTCTTCCACGACATCTGCAAGCCGCAGATGTTCACCCTCGACGCAGACGGCACGGGTCACTTCAAGGGACACGCCGAGGTCAGCGCACAGGCAGCGGAGGTCATAATGCGGCGGCTCCACTGGGAAAACGCCGTCATCGCGGACGTGTGCGCGATAATCGCGCGGCACAGCGACAAGATAAGCTCCGAGAAGCAGATAAAGCGCCTGATATCGAGGCTTGGTGAGAACAACTTCTTCCGCCTGATCGAAGCAAAGAAAGCCGACAACCTCGCCAAGAATGAGTTCGTGCTGACCGAAAATGTATGGTTCGACGAGTGCGCGGAGCTCGGCAAGCGCTTCATACAGGAAAACGCGTGCATAAAGCTCCGAGACCTTGCAGTCAACGGCAACGACATAATGGCTCTCGGAGCAGAGGGCAGACAGGTCGGCGAATGCCTGCACACGCTGCTCGACCTCGTCATAGACGGCGAGCTCCCGAACGAGCGCGGGGCTCTGCTCAGCCGCGCGGAGGAGGTGCTAAAATGACGGGACGCATACACTCGACCGACAGCTTCGGCACTGTTGACGGACCGGGGATCCGCTTCGTCGTGTTCTTTCAGGGCTGTCCGCTGAGGTGCAGATACTGCCACAACCCCGATACGTGGGACTTTGACGGCGGCAGAGAGGTCACGGCGGAGGAGCTCATGCGCGAGTACGACTCCTACAAGGAGTTCCTGAAATCGGGAGGTATAACCGCTACGGGCGGCGAGCCCCTCGCGCAGCCTGAATTTCTCGCGGAGCTTTTCCGCCTTGCAAAGGAAAAGGGCGTGCACACCTGCCTTGACACGTCGGCGGGAGTGTGGTCGCCCGAAAACAGCGGAAAAATCGACGAGGCGCTGAGATACACCGACCTCGTAATGCTCGATATCAAGCACATCGACAACGAACAGCACAAGGCTCTGACAGGCATAGAAAATACCAATATACTGCGGTTTGCGGAGCATCTCCGCGACCTCGGCATACCCGTGTGGATACGTCACGTCGTCGTACCGGGCATCACGGACAGCCACGACGAGCTTTTCCGCCTCGGGGAGTTCCTGTCCGCGCTGACGAATCTGAAGGCGCTGGACGTGCTGCCGTACCACGATATGGCGAAGCCGAAGTACGAGCGGTTAGGGCTCCCCTATCCCCTGCCCGACACGCCGCCGCTCTCGAAGGAGGGCGCTGTAGCGGCGCGGGAGATGATCATCTCGGGCATAAAGTCGGGACTGAAAAAGCGGAAAAAATGACGTGCGCGGGAACATCTTCCGCAGCTGACAAACTAACGCGCGAAGCCAAAAGTTTCGCTCAAGCCTTTTCAAAGGCTTGCGGGTCGAGGGACAGCGTCCCTCGTCGCCGTTCACAGCTTTTAAAGAACGGCGAAATAATCGAAGGCGCTCCGCAAGGGGTGAATCGCAAAACAATCCAGTGAATTGTTTTGCGAGAGGGGACGCCCTGCAAGATAAGCTGCGTACCAAATCTTTGATTTGGATTTCGCAGATATATGCAACTCTGTTGTAGAGGGCGTCCCCTGCTGCCGCCCCATAGTTGCTATGCCCGCGGAATTATTCCGCGCACGATAACGTCGCCGTTAGTTTGGTCGGATATTTGCGGGACGTCGAGGACGCCGTCCCCTACAATGCGTTGCCGCAGGTCGTTCTGTGAGGCGTGGAACGCCGAGGGCGGCGTTCCCTACACAGACCGTAGGGGCGGACCCGTGTGTCCGCCCGAAAAAAAGGACGATTCGGCGGGCGCACGGAATGCGCCCCTACACTGCCGAGCACATAGCAATAATTAGCTTGACATAAAAGCGAAAATAGTATAAAATTAAATTATTATACAGCAAAGGAGCAGAATTATGAACAACGACAGAAGAAAAGTAGTCCTCATAGGCACGGGAATGGTCGGTATGAGCTTTGCATACGCGCTGGTGAATCAGGGCGGTATCTGCAACGAGCTCGTGCTCGTGGACGTTAACAAGGACAAGGCTATGGGCGAAGCTATGGACCTCAACCACGGTCTCGCGTTCGCCAAGTCAAATATGAAGATATACGCGGGCGACTACCACGACTGCAAGGACGCCGACATCATCGTCATCGCGGCGGGAGTCGCACAGAAGGAGGGCGAGACACGCCTCGACCTGCTCCAGCGCAACACCGAGGTATTCCGCTCGATAATCACTCCTGTGGTGAAGTCGGGCTTTGACGGCATATTCCTCGTTGCAACGAACCCTGTTGACATTATGACGCGAGTGACCTACGAGCTCTCGCGCTTCGGAGCATCGCGCGTCATCGGCACGGGAACATCGCTCGACACAGCACGTCTGCGCTACCTCCTCGGCGACTACTTCACGGTAGATCCGAAGAATATCCACGCCTACGTCATAGGCGAGCACGGCGACAGCGAGTTCGTACCGCTCTCGCAGGTGATGCTCGCGACGAAGCAGGTCTCGGAGATACTCGCCGACGACCGCAACTCATACACCACCGACGATATGAATAAGATAGAGGAACAGGTGCGCACCGCCGCCTACAAGATAATCGAGGCTAAACGCGCGACCTACTACGGCATCGGTATGGCTATCACGAGGATAGTCAAGGCTATTCTCGGCGACGAGAACAGCGTGCTGACCGTCTCAGCCAAGCTGTGCGGCGAGTACGAGAGCCGCGGCGTATTCATCGGAGTTCCGTGCATAATCGGCAGGAACGGCGTCAAGGAGGTCCTCGAGCTCTCACTCACCGAGGAAGAGAAGGAGAAGTTCCGCAATTCCGCGAAGATACTCGACGAGAGCTTCGACGGACTGAAAATGTAAAACAAATATCAAGGGTATATCAGGAGAAAAACAATGAGAAAACACCATATCACCGCAGCATTGACCGCTTCACTCGTCCTGCTCGCAGGCTGCTCATCACCGATGAAGGAGCACATAGAGGCTCCCGTCGAGCCCGAGGTCAACTCGGTGCCGAATAACCTCACCATAACGGGCGAGGAAATGAACTCCAACGAATGGTACCACGAAATGTGCGACGAGATACTGCAATTCAAATCGACCTGCATCGTACACACCCACGTCACCAACGAGGACGTCAAGAAGGCGCTCGCACATCTGCCGAGCGACCACCCCGAGATATTCTGGCTCGGCAACCGCTATTCCGCCACGACAGTCACCGACGGCTCGAAGATAAAGCTCGGCGTGCTCGACGGTCTGGAGGAGGACGATGTCCCCGAGATGGCGGCAAAGCTTGACGAAAAGGTCAGCGAGATAGTGTCAAAGGTGCCCTCGGGAAGCGACTACGACAAGATACTCTTCGTGCACGACTACATCGCCGACAACACCACCTACGACTACGCGGGAGCGGCTGCTGACAAGTCTCAGCTCTGCCACACGACCTACGGCTGTCTGGTTGACGGAAAAGCCGTATGCGAGGGCTATGCGGAGTCATTCACGCTGATAATGAACAAGCTCGGCATCGAGAGCGGTATCTGTACGGGCTCGAACCACGCGTGGAATTACGTCAAGGCGGACGGCAAATACTACTGGCTCGACATCACATGGGACGACCTCGACAGCCACGCTTCAGGCTATCAGGCAGAGCATACATACTTCCTCGTAAACAGCGATCTGCTGCTGCGCTCGCGCAGTATCGACTGGACGCAGGGCTACTTCCCCGACTGCACGTCGATGGACGAGAACTACTACGTGAAGAACGGCTCATATTTCGACAAGTATGACCGCAGCGAGGTCATATCCTACATCGAGAGCTGCTCCGACAAGAAGCACTGCGAGTTTATGTTCGCGGATTTCGAGTCATACAAGGAAGCGCTCTACGACCTCTTCGACGACAGCAAGGTGTACAAGGCATCGAATGTCGATCCCGACACGATGAAGTATTTCCGATATGACAATATGTTCGCGGTGAACATCAACTTCTGATATGTTCGGATATCGCTTCAGAAAAAGGACGGCACTGCTCGCTGTCACAGCCGCCGTCATCGCCGCGGCGCTGTCGGGCTGCCTCCCGGGACAGAACAGCACCTCAGCTCCCGAAGCTTCGGTAACCGCCTACACCTCCGAAGAGGTTTTCAAGGCGCTGGAGGCTTCGCTCTCGGAGTACAGCGACCGCACGGTATTCGCCGCAAGGCTCGAACAGGACACAATAGACAGGGCTGTGCTGGAGATACGCCACGCCCACCCCGAATACTTCTGGATAAACGGCTATTCCACGACGATGTCGGGCTCGGAAACGACGGTCGAGTTTATGACGCTCAACGACTATATGCCCGAACAGCTCCGCGAAATGCACGGCGAGCTTATGAGTGCCGTCAACGACATTATCTCGCAGGTGCCGACGTCACTCGGCGAATACGAACAGGCACTGTTCGTGCACGACTACATCGTGAACAATACGAGCTATGCGACCGACAAGGTTTCCCTCAGCTACAACGGTCTGTGGGGGAACGCATACGGCTGCCTCGTTGACGGGAGCGCCGTGTGTCAGGGCTACTCGGAGGCATACAGCCTCATATTGCAGAAGCTCGGCATAGAGTGCGGAGTCTGCACGGGACAGAGCATTCGCGGCAGACACGCCTGGAACTACGTAAAAATGTACGGCGATTACTACTGGGTAGACGTCACGTGGGACGACCCCGAGTCCGAAGACGGCAGCACACTCGACAAGCTCTGCCACAACTATTTTATGATAAACGACGAGCTGCTGCTGCGCACGCGGTCGCTCGACGACGGGCAGTACCTCATACCGAGCTGCACGTCTATGGACAGAAACTATTTCGTAATGAAAAACGCCTACCTCACCGACTATAACACCGATGAGATAGGCAGGATACTCGCCGAAAGCGCCGACACCCGTCTTGCGGAGATAATGTTCCGCGACAAAGCAGGCTTTGATAAGGCAATAGATTCGCTGTTCGGGAATGAAGAGATATGGGAGCTCTCCGATTATGCGGACTTAGGCTACGATCTGAACTATGTATACGACGATAAGATGTACATACTGGAGATAAGCTACTGACTCTGTTCGCCGCCGTAAAGCTCCCTTATGAGGTCGGCATAGCTGCCGTCCTCGGCGCTGATACGCTCAACGGCTCCGCGCCTGAGCTCTGCGAGCCTCTCGCTCAGCTCGGGATGGTCATTTTTCAGCGACTCCCTGAAGCGCATATCGTGCTGCTTCAGCCGCTCAAGTGCCTTGGCGTCTCTCTCGGCGACGCGCTTCGCGATACGCAGCCTGCGCCGCTCGATAGCCTCGGCGACCTTTTCCTCGGGTATGCCGAGCTTCTCCGAGAGCTCGCGTATGTGGAGCTGCAAATGCGCAAGGAGCTCCTCGCTGTCGAGCTCGCTGACTCCCTTCCACGAGCCCTTGGGGCTGATAATATCCATTAGCTGCTGCTCGGGCGGTACGGCTTCGCTGCCGATACTGCCGAGCAGCTTTTCTGTGTACTTTTCCATTTCAGCCTCGGCGCTGTCGCCGAAAGCCCACTCGAATTCGAGCCTGTCGGCGTTGCCGTAGGGAAGCGCCTTCTCCTCGGGGACATCGTCGGCTTCAAGCGCATACGGAGCTTTAAATCCCGCAGCAGCGAGCGCAGAGGCGACAGTACGCCTGCAATGCCCGTCCTCGACGAGCGAGCCGAGCCCGAGCTCGCGCATACGGTCGTTGAGGTGTCCGATGTGGGAGGCGAAATAGAGGCTCACTCCCCTGCCCTTGAGAGTCTTCGCAAGCGAGGAGATGCGGTCGGCAGCGGTGATGTCGATGTTGCATATCGCGCCCGAATCGACGACCACGCAGCGCGTATCTTCCTTGACCGCTCCTTCTATGTCGGAGATGAATATCCTGATGTTCGCGAAGTAGAGATTGCCAGAAAAGCGGTATATAACGGCATTTTTCAGCGGTATCGAGTAGGTGTTGCGCTCAAGGCTGTGGAAGCCCTCATGTCCGGGGATAACGCCGAGAAACGAGCGCTTGGGGTTGGCGGTGTTGATTATGACCGACACAAACGAGAGTATCACGCCTATAAGTACGCCGTAGACCGTGCCGAAGAGCAGCACTCCGAAGAATGCGCCGAGGAAGATGAGCAGCTCACGCTTGTCCTGCCTGAACAGCCGCGCTGCGAGCCCGAACTCGACAGCTCCGAGCAGAGCCGCGATGACGATAGCCGTCAGCACGGGCACAGGAAGATACTGTATAAAGCCCGTGAAAAACATCATTATCACAGCCATAGTCCCCGCCGCCGCAAGCGACATCACCTGCGACGCGCCGCCGTACTGCTCGCCCATAGCGCTTCGCGAAACAGAGCCGTTCACGGGGCAGCAGCCCGTCAGACAAGCCGCGAAATTGCCCATACCGTAGACCATTATCTCGTTATTCTCGTCGAGACGGCAGCCGTTCTTGTTGGCAAGATTATTCGACGCGAGCAGTGTCTCCGCCATTATCACGACCGCGATAGTCAGACTCGTGGGGACAACGTCGCCGAGGAGGTCATAGTCGATGTGCGGGAAGTCCCACGCGGGCAGCCCCGTCTTTATGGCGGCGAGCTTTGCCACGCCGTACCTGTCCGCGAAGCCGAAATAGCCGAGTGCCGCTCCGCCCGCCATAACGAACACCGACATTGGGAGCTTCGGCACTATCTTCTTTGAGAGCAGCAGCAAAGCCAGCGAGGCTGCTCCGAGTATCAGCGACACGGAGTTGAAGCTCTCGCGGCAGGTGCGGACGATGTGCGCGATGAGCTCCGCTATCTCGCCGTTCCCGCTCGTACCGCCGAGCACCTTCGGTATCTGCATAAAGATGATGGTGGTGGAGATACCGCTGATGAAGCCGCCCATCACGGGCGTGGAGATGTAGTTTACGAGCCGTCCCGCCTTCATCACGAAGAAGACAAGCAGCCATACCGCCACGAACAGCGTTATCATCGGAACGAGCCGCACGGCTTCCTCCGAGCCCGAAGCTATGCCCTTTGAGGCGATAAATGCTCCGACAAGAGCTGCAGGAGCGGCGTCCACACCGAAGATGAACTGCTCGGAGGTGGAGAAGAGCCCGAATATCAGTATCGGGAAGATAGAGCCGTAAAGTCCGTATACAGGCGGCAGACCCGCTACCTGCGCATAGCCCATAGATATCGGTATGGAAACGAGCGCGATGATGATACCCGTGATGATGTCGCGCGGGAGCTTTTTCAGCGAAAAGCCTGCAATTTTCATATCCACCCTCCTGTCATTTTTCTCTATTATAGCATTTTGTCAGTCGGTATGTCAAATGCGCCAAGGGCTTTGGTCAAGGCTCTGCCTTTCGTGGGACTCTGTCCCACACCCTACCAAAGGCTCTGCCTCCGTACTCCGCCGGGACTCTGTCCCGGACCCTGCAGGGGAACACAGTTCCCCTGCCCCCGTAATCGCGATGTCGCTCGTAAACTCGCTCACCTTTGCAAATCACAAGTTTTCTTTCGCGATTGTCAGAATCGCGCAGATATAAGCCCGAGCTCGCACAATTATAAGATTTTCCGTTTTCCTCTCTTTACAAGGACTGAAAAAACTGTTATAATAAAGGAGTATAAAATATCCCAACGGAGGAATAAACTATGTCAATGTATATCACCTGTCTTGACCTTGAGGGCGTTCTCGTTCCCGAAATATGGATAGCTTTTGCGGAAGCAAGCGGTATCCCCGAGCTCAAGAGGACTACCCGCGACGAGCCCGACTACGACAAGCTTATGAAATGGCGCCTCGGCATACTCAAGGAGCACGGTCTCGGTCTCAAGGAGATACAGGACACGATTGCCAAGATAGAGCCTATGGAGGGCGCTAAGGAGTTCCTCGACGAGCTCCGCTCGCTGTGTCAGGTCGTTATCATCAGCGACACCTTCACGCAGTTCGCCGCTCCGCTTATGAAGAAGCTCGGTATGCCCACTATCTTCTGCAACACGCTCGAGGTAGCTCCCGACGGCGAGATAACGGGCTTCAGAATGAGATGTGAAAAGTCAAAGCTCACGACAGTAAAGGCGCTCCAGTCGATAGGCTTCGAGACTATCGCGAGCGGCGACAGCTTCAACGACCTCGGTATGATACAGGCAAGCAAGGCAGGCTTCCTTTTCCGCAGCACGGAACAGATAAAGAAGGACTACCCCCAGTTCCCTGCATTCGAGAGCTACGACGAGCTCCTCGCGGCTATAAAGGAAGTCATAGCGGAATAATATGGCGATGTGGCTGGCGATATTCGGCGCGGTACTGCTGTTTGCGATAGCGGGAGCGGCGTATATCGTCTGCGGCTTTCACAGGTTCAGCCTCATAAAGAAGCTCGGCGAGAAGCACCGCTTCCTCGCGTGGGCAGTATCGGCAGTCATAGCCGCGAGCGTATGCGGCGCGTGGGCGATAGTCAACGTGTGGTCGGCGGCGGTCGTGATGATACACCTGTTCATCATATGGCTGCTGTGCGACATAATCGCCGCTATTGTGCACAGGATACGCGGCAAAAAGCCCGAACGCTACATAGCGGGAGCTGCCGCTCTCATCATTACGGCAGCATATCTCGGCGCGGGCTGGTACTTCGCACACCACATTTACATAACCGAGTACAAGCTCACCACTGACAAAAATGTCGGCGACGGTCTGCGTATCGCGCTGATAGCCGACTCGCACCTCGGCATCACTCTTGACGGCGAGGAGTTCGCCGAGCAGATGGAGCGTATCAGTGCCCTTGAGCCCGATATCGTTGCTGTTGCGGGCGATTTCGTGGACGACGAGTCCAAGAAAGCAGATATGGAGCGTGCCTGTCAGGCGCTCGGCGGGATAAACAGCACCTACGGCGTTTATTTCGTCTACGGCAACCACGACAAGGGCTACTACTCTGAGGACTACCGCGATTTCAGCTCCGACGACCTCGACAGCTGTCTGAAGGAGAACGGCGTTGTTGTCCTCAGCGACGAGAGCATCACAGTCGGTGACAACATATACGTTATAGGCAGACGTGACAAGTACGAGGAGAGTACGGGCTCGGGCAGAGCCGCTATGGACGAACTTATCAGTGGGCTCGACAGCTCGCGCTACACCATTGTCCTCGACCACCAGCCCAACGACTACGCCGCGGAGGCGGAGGCGGGCGCTGACCTTGTTTTATCGGGACACACCCACGGCGGACCGCTTATCCCCGCGGGACAGATAGGTCTGCTTATGGGAGCGAACGACCGCGTTTACGGTCACGAGCGCAGGAGCAGCACCGACTTCATTGTCACGAGCGGTATCTCGGGCTGGGCTATCCCCTTCAAGACGGGGACCGTTTCCGAGATTGTAGTTGTCGATATCGTCGATGAATAGGCATTTCCGCTGACAAACGCGGTCAGCGGTCATATAACGGAAAACGGGGAGGCTTTCTCAAAGAGCCTCCCCTTCTGTTTTCGGACACAATCGGCTTTTACGCGTCAGAAGCCAAACGTTGACAAATCGGTATGTATCTGCTAAAATAGATTTGATAAAAGGAGCGCGGTAATAATGAAACGTGATATCGGTTATAATACAAGACAAAAGGAAAAGCTAATCGACTACCTTATCCGCAACAAGGAAAAGCACACAAATGTGCAGGAGATAAGCGCCTACCTCTCATCTGAGGGCTCACCGCTCGGTACGGCGACGATATACCGTCAGCTCGACAAGCTCGTCGAGGCAGGAGTGGTGCGCAAGTTCGTCATCGACGGCAAAATGGGCGCGTGCTATCAGTACATCGAAAACACCGGCGAGTGCCGCGAGCACTTCCACCTCAAATGTCTCAGATGCGGGAAGCTGATACACCTCAACTGCGACCACCTTATGGGCATAAACGAGCATATCGCCGAGCACCACGGCTTCATCATCGACCCCTCGCAGACCGTGTTTTACGGGACCTGCTCGGACTGCGCAGGGGCTGAGAGCTCCGACGAGCAGGTGTAAATTTTTACGTCGTCCGTCTCGGGAGCAGCGGTCTTCTCCGCGCCTGCCGACGGGATGTATATTTTCATATCTTCATCGTTCATAGCTGTCACCTCATAGATATTATCCCGTCCCGAGGCGTTTTTATTCGGGACAAGAAAAGGAAATCTTCATATGCGTTACCTGCGGATTCTTCTCTTCCTTGCCGCCGCGGACTTCCTGTCGCTGTTCATCGGGCTGACCCTTGCGGGCTCGGCAAATCCGCTGATACGCGTGATATCCGCAGTGTGCGGCTCGGGAATAATGATATGCCTTATGGCGAGCCTTGCACTGAAAACAGCGGCAGCTGACCTCAAAGCCGAGCGCACCTCGGGCACAAGGACGCCGCTCCTGCTTCCTGCGGGAATGGCTGTCACGGCACTGCTGCCGCCGCTTGCGAGCTGGCTGCTGCTGCGTATCGGAGCGGACGGACTGCTCGACTTCTACCGCTGGCACAAGCTCATAAACGGCTGGTTCATACAGATATACAATATGATAAATCCCGACGCTGCTTCCTCCGCGCTGACAGACGGACAGATATGGGCTATGCTGCCGCTCGCATTCGTGCCTGCGGCTGTGTTTGCGGCATTTTACGCGCTCGGATACAAAGGAGTCATCGGCATCGAAAAATAATGTGCAATTATTGCCGCCGATACTTGACTTTGTGTTCATAATGTGTTAAAATATTTCTAACAGAATCTAAGGAGGTCAAATACTATGGCTTTTTGTAAATATTGCGGAAAAGAACTCGACAAGGACGGCAACTGCACCTGCGAGGCTTCGATGGGCAAATCTGCTCCGTCAAGAGAGCATATCAAGGCAGACAAGTCCCCCGAGGGCAAGTCAAAGGCTGTTCTCATAACAGTTTGTGTATGCGTGGTGCTCGCGCTCATTGCTGCGGTCGTTCTGCTTATAATGGGCTGGATGAATGCCTATAAGAAGCCCATCAAGGAAATGGTCAAGGGCGTGAACAAGGGCGATACCGAGCGTATCATCTCCGCTATGTACACCGAGGACGAGATAGGCGAGCTCAAGGTAAGAGTAAAGGACAAGGGCTTCGACTGGGATTCCTACATAAAGGATAACGACAAGTCCATCGACACTATCCGCAAATCGAAGAATATCAAGAAGATAAGCGTTGACATCGTCGCAAAGGAGAAGCTCGACGGAAGCAACCTCGAAAAGGTAGAGGAATACTACAAGAACAGCTTCGGCGAGGAGGTCAGGAAGGCTTACCGTGTGGAGGTCAACTTCACAGCCAAGTACAAGGACGGCGGCGGTGAGATGAACAACGACGGCTGGATAACGGTTGCCAAGATAAAGGACGGCGGCTGGGTATACTGCCCCGAGGGAAGCGACACCTTCGATTATCTGAAGGACCTCACGATGCTTCTGTAAATTCAATAATAACAACTGTGGGGGAGACCAAGTTCTTCCCCGCTTTTTTTGGAGTGATACAATGGCTGAGACTATTCTCAAACAGACACTGATAATGCTGATACTGATGCTGGTGGGAGCTCTGAGCGCGAAAACAGGGCTGATAAGCTCCTCAGCGAACAAGGACCTTTCCAAATTCGTTTTGCAGGTAGTCAACCCTGTGGTAATATTTATGTCGTATCAGACGGAGCTCAAGCCCGAGCTCGTGAAGAAGCTCCTGCTAACGTTCGCGCTCTCGGCTCTCGCGATGGCGGTAATGATGGCAGGAGCATACCTGCTCATACGTCCGAAGGAGGGCAGGAACACCGAGATAGAGCGGTTTTCGTCGATATACTCGAACTGCGGCTTTATGGGCATACCGCTCGTGAACGCGCTGTTCGGAATGGAGGGCGTGTTCTGCCTGACAGCATTCATCACGGTGTTCAACCTCACGGTGTGGACTCACGGAGTAATACTCATAACAGGCGAAAAGGACGTAAAATCGGTGATTAAGGTGCTCCGCTCGCCGACTATGATAGCGATAGGGCTGGGACTGCTCGCCTTCTTCCTGAAGATAAGGCTGCCCGAGATACCGTCGAAGGCTCTCGGCTACATCGCAGATATGAATACGCCGCTTGCCATGGTGGTTTCGGGCGTTACGATATCCGAGACAAGCATACTTTCGATAGTTAAAAAATCAGGTGTATACAGGGTATGTTTCTCTAAGTTGATTTTACTTCCTTTTATACTTACTGTTATATTTTCGGTACTCCCTGTGGACGAGCAGGTGAAGATGACAGTCCTCGTCGCAGCAGCTGCTCCGCCCGCCGCAATGTGTACTCTTCTCTGCATTCGGAGCGGCAAGGATTCCCTCTACGCAAGCGAGATTTTCACCGCAGGGACTATACTGTCTGTTATCGCATTACCATTAGTAATAAAAATTACGGAATATGTTACAAAAATGATAAGTTAAATTTGTTGTTAACGCTGATTTTTAGAATTTTATCCAAAAAAGGTTTTATTTTTTTTTAAAATGTGTTATACTATATATACGAAAAGAACTATTTCCTTTACTATTGCTAAGCAAAAGGAAAGGATGGCTGACCTCGGTGCTGCCGATCGTCCCGACGGTCCGCCGATCCGAACTACTATCACTGAAAGAACGGAGTATGCCCCATGGAAAAAAGAGGAATCAGCAAGCTTGATCTAAAGAGACGCAACCGTATGCAGATACTGCGCGTCATCAGAGAATCAGGTCCAATTTCAAGAGTTGACGTGGCAAGCGCTCTCGAAATAACAAGAGCTGCTGTCACAATAATCACCAACGAGATGATCGAGGAGGGTGTTCTCGTTGAGATCGGCGAAGCTCCGATCAATACGGAGAAGCTCCAGAAGGGCAGAAGAAAGATCCTCATCGACATCAACGTCAACAGCCGTTTTGCACTCGGCGCTACAGTTGACGAGAAGGAGGTAAGCATCGGTCTTACCAACCTCAATTCCGAGGTGCTCGACAAGTCGAGCATGGTCATCGACGAGAGGACTACGAGCAAGGATATCATCAACTACATAATAAAGGCAAGCAACACGATGATCGAGAACAGCGCCCTCACCAAAGACAAGATACTCGGTCTCGGCGTAGGCGTAGTGCCCTCGATGTGGGGCAAGCTCAAGATCTTCTACAAGGACGGCGTGCTCGATTTCACGAACTTCATCGAGAAGCTCTCGGGAAGCCTTGACATTGATATACACTGCGGCAACGCCATCGGACTTATGGCTCTTGCAAGCAACGATTTCAGAACGCAGAACGGCTATCAGACAAACACCGCTTTCCTGCACAACGGCAATCAGGTAAACCTCGCTATCGTGAACAAGAACGAGCTCTCGAACGACTACATCTCGTACACCTCTATGATAGAGAAGTACATCGTTAGTCCGAACGGACGCGCTTACGAAGGCTATCCCAACGGCTCCGTAAAGGCTGAGCTTTCAAGATCGGCAATGCTCTCGGCATTTTACGAGATCTATTCCAAGGACAAGACCCCCGTGCTCTATGAGCTCACAGAGGGCGACAAGTCAAGGATAAATACGGATACAGTCTTTATGGCGCTTATGAGAGGCGAAGAGCCCGTGAAGAACCTTGTTGACGACATCATCGCGAAGTACACCGTACTGGTGAACAACCTGTCTATCAGCCACTTCGCAAAGAAGATAGTCCTCCACAACTACAAGCTCAACGAGAAGCAGTTCGACTATGTAAAGCGCGAGATGATACGTCTCGTCAGCGAGGACATCGCCGACAGAGTCGTACTCAGCAAGCTCGACGGAAAGAATAATTTCCTCGGCGGCTGCGCGCTCATCATTCAGGACAACTTCTACACAATGGGCGGTATGCAGAAGTAAACTTACAGACAAAGAAAGCGTCGGGTCATTGACCCGACGCTTTTTGCTTTATTATACTCCGCAGTCCTCGTAATCCTTCCACTTCTCGAAGTAGAGCTTGTTGCTCCAGCTCTTGTAGAGAATGTAGAGTATCGAGCTCACTGCTATGAATATTGCTCCGACGATGGGAAGGAACATATGCAGTACCTTCTTCGGATTGATTTCTTCTTCGGTCTTTTTACGTCTGCTCATTTCTATCCCTCGCTCTTTATTCTGCATCGGTGTCGTCAGCGCCCTCAACGGGAGCTGTCTCGGGAGTTATCTCCTCGGGAGCTGCATTGCCGTTCATCTCGGCGATGAGCCTCTGGAGCTCCTGATCCACCTTTGCGTCGTTTTCGATCTGCTGGAACTGCTGCTGGAGGTCGTCCTGCTGAACGCCCGCTATCTCGGTGAATGCGTCAGCCTCGGCTTCCTTCTGCTGGACCTTTTCTTCCATACGGCTGAGCTTCTCGAAAGCGCTCTTTCCGTCGAAGCCACCCTGAGCCGCCGCGAGCTGCTTCTTCGTGTCAGCCATCTGAGCACGCGCTATCAGCATAGCCTGACGCGACTTAGCCTCCTCGAGCTTAGCCTTGAGGAGCTCCACCTGCTCGCCGATGGTAACGGTCTGAGCGGATATGGACTCATACATCTGCTGGTATGTCGCGACCTCCTCGTCAGCCTTCACCTTTCGTGAAAGAGCCTGCTTTGCGAGGTCCTGCTCCCCTCTTGCGAGAGCCGCCTTAGCCTTGTTTTCCCAGTCGGAGGATACCGACACCGCGTCCTTGAACTTTGTCTCCGCGAGACGCTCGCTCGCCTTTGCCTTTCCGTAGTTCTGAGTAGCCTTAGTAAGCTCCTTCTGCATATCGGCGATTATCTGCTTGACCATTTTCTCGGGGTCTTCAGCCTTGTCGATAAGGTCGTTGATGTTGGACTTGAGCAGGTCGCTCAGTCTTGCAAATACACCCATTTATTCATCCTCCTGTTCGTGGTTAAAGATAGAGCGGCGCAGACACTCCCGCGCCGCTGTTATTATTATAGGATAAAACGTCGGGATTGTCAAGTATGAAAACAAAGAAGAGCGCCGGCATCAAGCCTCACAGCGGACGCCTCACAAATCCGCAAGGCAAAACACGTCGAATTTCGTCATTTTTTCAGAAGCGCCGCTGTTGACTTTACAGCTCGGCTCGGGTATAATTGAAGTATAAGATGAAATAGAGAGCTGTTTTTCAATGAAACTTTATATAAACGAATATATATCAAGGTCCGCAGGGACTTTGAAAAGGCTGTCCGCTTTGATGTGCGCAGTCTTTTTTGTATTTGCCTCCGCCTGCGGAGAGCCTGAGCCTCCCGCAGAAAGAGAGCCAGCAGTCTCGGCGGAAAGCATACGCACCGCGGGAGCAGACTTCACCCATGAGTACACGCTCGACAAGATACAGAGCAAGATGTACTCCACGTTGAAGGAGTCGATGAAGTCTCCCTCAGAGGAGATACTCATATACGAGTACAAGGGCGACCATATGGACTTCCTGCTCAACGACGCACTTGTCGCGATGACGTGCTATACTATGGACGACCCGCTCAGCAATCAGATACTCGCAAACTGCGATATCCGAATGGAGAAGGTGCCCAAGAGCGGCGGACGCAACCGCATCTATGCCTACAGGCGCGAGAGCTCCGACGACCTTGAGCTCGCACTGCTCAAGCGTAAGGACGTGGAAACGGTCAGCCGCAGCTTTGTCAGCACGATAGACGCTCTCGGCGACGAGGAAAAGCTCCGCGCGATACACGACAGGCTCTGCCGCGGAAAGTACGACACCGAGATAACTCCCGCCTCTCACACGATATACAGCGCCCTCATAGACAGGAGCGCTGTCTGTGACGGCTACGCCTACGCCTTCAAGTACCTGTGCGACCTCGCGGACATCGACTGCATAGTCGTGATAGGCAGATTCGACGGGAGCAGCGACGGCGAGCTCGGTCACGCGTGGAATCTCGTATATCTCGGCGATACGTGGAAGCTCGTGGACATCTCCTGCGACGTATACGAAGCGCAGTCGGGCACGGGAGCGATATCCTACTCGCACTTTCTCAGCGATGACCTCGGCATGGACGGGCGCATACCCTACGAAGCCTATCCCGTCCCGATGTACAAGGAATACCAGTAAAAAAATAAACGCGGTTCAGACGAACCGCGTTTTCGCTTATTTAAGGTATTTGCCCCACCTGTCCATGGCGGCTTGCTTCATAGCAGCGAGCTCGTCCTTGTGCGTTTCGAGTATGTCGTTCATATCCGAGATCTCTCCCATAATATCTGAAGTCTCTCCTGACGAAGATAAAGCGGGCTTGATCACTCTGCTTAGCTCGGGGTCAGTCTCGAACGTGTACCAGCTGACATTATAAGATGACGCTGTCGGTGAAAGCTCGGTCGAAGTGATGACTTCACAGCCGACGAAGTAATAATCCGTACCGAATATCTTATGCGGGATAGTCAGGATAGGCTGCGTGCCGTCGTTGTAGTAGTTCATACCGTTTTCGTCTATACCCATTGCTCCTATCGGCGCGATAGTAGCCGTTCCCATCGTGAAATTGAGGTAGTTCGGCAGCCTTACCGAGTAGAAGTAGTTCTCGTCCTCTGCGACGTATATCGACAGCTTACGCTCGTTGGGAGTTTCTCTCAGGTCGCCAGTACCTATCTGAGACATACCCTCGCACATCTGCTTCATCGGGCGGTATTTCAGGAAGTACCACGCCGCATTGACTGCTCCGAACAGCGCAATACACACGCACATCAGCACAGCCATCACTTTCGTGAAACGGCTCCTTTTCAGCTTTCTGCCGACCTTTCGGAAGGTCTCCGCCTCGCTCGGAGCCGCCGCTTTCACAGGCTCGGCAACGGTCAGCGACTCGGACAGATTTCGGCAGCTGCCACAGCTTTGCAGGTGCTCCTCAACGAGCTCCTTCGTCTCCTCGCTGCATATCTCCTCCTTATAGAGAGGCAGCAGGTCGATTATGGTATTGCAGGATATCTCATTTTTATTCATAGTAGTCCCTCCTTTTTCATAAGCTCCATAAGCCTTTGCTTGGCGCGGTAGAAGGTCACGCCTGCCCAGTTGCCGCTTTTGCCGAACACCTCTCCTATCTCGGAGTAGCTCAGCTCTGCGAAAACCCGCAGGGAAAAGACCTCGCGATACGGCTCGTCGAGCTCGTGGAGCAGATGATGGATATGCATAGCCGTGTCCTTGTCCACAAAGGAGGCTTCGATGCTCTCATTTGCGGCAGGCTCGGGAACATCGTCAATGGAGCTGTTCCTGCTCTCGGCTTTTTTCAGGTAGTCGCAGCAGAGATTCTTAGCGATAGTACACAGCCACGTCCTCACGGAGCAGCCGCCATTGAAGCTGTCGGCGCTTGTCATAGCTTTCAGCATCGTGTCCTGCAAAATGTCCTTCGCAAGCTGCTCATTGCGGCACATCCTCAGGATAAAGGCGTAGAGGTCGGCGCTGTATTTCTCGTATATCTCGTGGAATTCCCTGTCCATCATCTCACCTCCTTCATATAGTTAGACGAGCGGCTTTCACATTTATTACAGATTTTTCAAAAAAATTCTTTTTTATCTGAAAAAACCACAGAGAATCACTTCCCTGTGGTTATTTTCATATTTCGTCCATTTGTCCGATACTCGGTCGGCTCTCGTCCATCATCGGAGTCTCGTCAGGTATGCCCTCCATATTGCCGCTCGCAGTCCTTCTGAGCTGCTCGAGCCTCTCCGCGTAGGTCGTGCCGTACTGAGGCTTGCCCGTCTTCTGCTGCTCGAAGACCTCGCTGAACTGCGGAAAGCCCTCCTGCTGCTCAAGGTAGCGGTACTTCATATTCGCGAGTATCGTCATCACCGCGAGGGCTATCGTCATAAACAGATACATAAGGTCTATCTTCATCGGCATTACCGTCCCCCAGAACTGGTCGAAGTAGTTATCGACATTCCAGAACAGAGCGGTGTTGATAAACATTATCATCGGAGCTATCCCCGCGAAAAGGTTGCTCTTCTTATACGTCCCGAGGAAGCCCGCCGCAAGCACCGCTCCCTTGAATACGGGACCGTTCAGCAGCAGATACTTGAAATCGCCGTTCATTGTTATCAGCAGAAGATACATATCCGCAAGGATATAGAACCCGAAGGCTGTAACGTACACCGAGGAAACGAAGGTATAGACCCTGCCGCACTTTTTCATATCAGCGTGATTCTTCGTCATTCTGCTGTCCGCCAACGCTGTCACCTCCGCGGTATAATTATCGTTTCCAGTCACATATAATAGTGTGTGAGCAGTAACGCTCCGCAGCCGTGCGGCATATCATACATCAGCGATGTTGAGCAGCACGCCCGCGTCCGAGATGTCAACAGTGCCGAACGATGGCTTTCTGCCGTCGTGCGGACAGGAAGCGCTGCCGGGATTGAGGATATACAGCCCGTCTGCGAAGGTATTCTGACGCACGTGCGTATGCCCGTAGAGTACAATATCGCACTCCAGCTTCTCGGCTCTGCTCTTGAGGCGGTCGAGCCCGCCCTTTACTCCGACAGTATGACCGTGAGTCGCGAAGAGCTTATGCCCGTTGCTCAGCGGGAGCACCACATATTCGGGGCTGAGACTGCCTATGTCGCAGTTGCCGCTGACGTGGAGCACTCGCTCGATGTACTCGGGGTGTTCGATGATGAAGCGGTCGAGCTCGCGCTCGCCGTCGCCGAGGTGAATGAACCAGTCGGCGTCGCTGTTGCGCAGGAATACGGACGAAAGAGCGCTGTAATTTCCATGTGTGTCTGAGATAGCGATGATACGCATAATACACCTCCAAAAAAGAAGAAGTTCAACTCTCATATACATTATACAGCTTTTCATTCACAATTGCAAGCCCGTTTTCGGGCACACAGGAGGCTAATATGAACAATAACAGCAAGGTTGACCCCGATAAGCTCAGCGGACTGCTCAATGCGGTCAGCAAGAAGATAGGCGTGCCCGCGGATACGCTCAGGAGCGAGCTCGAAGCAGGCAAGTTCGACAGTGCTCTCTCGGCTATGAGCGGCAGCGACGCGGCAAAGTTCAGGCAGGCAGTGAACAACCCTCAGCTCGTGGAGAAGATGATGAGCACTCCGCAGGCTAAGGCGCTGTACAAGAAGCTCTCTGGCGGGAAATAATGGACGATGTAATGGATAAGGTATCGGGGCTGCTGTCGGACGAGGAGAGCGTCCGTCAGCTGTCGGAGCTCGCGAAGATGTTTATGTCGGACGCAGGCGGCGAGCCGACCGATACCGCGGAGGAGGCTCCCACCGAGGAAAGCACGGGCTCGGACGGCGGAGGTATGCCCGATATCGAGACGATACTCAAGCTGACGAGCCTCGCGGGAGCCTTCACGCAGAGCGACAAGAACGCCGACCTGCTGCTCGCGCTGAAGCCGCACCTCGGCGAGGAAAAGCAGAAGCGCGTGGACAGGGCGGTCAAGCTGCTGAAGCTGATAGCCGTGTGGAATATGGCGAAGGAAAGCGGATTGCTGAAAGACATAATGTAGCGTAGGTCGGGGAGGTGTTGATATGTCGGTATACGGGAGCGGTTCGAGGCGCGGCTCGTGGGAGCCGCCTACAAGGCACGCGGATATGCCTCCCCTGCCCCCGCCTGTCATAGAGCAGCAGGCTGAGAAGCCGCCGCAGAGCCGCAGCGCTCCGAGGCGGCGCGACCTCCTCGGAAACATACTCCCCGACGGTATCGACAGCGACACCCTGCTGATAGCGGCTCTGCTGTTTCTGCTGCTGAAAGAGGGCGGTGACATCAGGCTTGTCATCGCGCTCGGCTATATACTGCTGTAGAACGGTGGTGATACAATGGATATGGGTCTGATATTCTATATCGTGTGCGGAGCGGTGCTCGCGGCGATGGCAGTATACTACGTGAGACGCAAGCACAGGCTGCTGTCGGTTCTGTTCGGGAGCATTTCGGGACTTGCGGCGCTGTTTCTCGTCAACCTCTTCGGCGAGCAGTTCGGAGCGTATCTGCCGCTGAATCTGTTCAACGTCTGCGGCAGCACGGTGCTCGGAGCGCCGTTTGTGGCAGCGATGATAGTAGTAAGATATTTATGAAGCCAAAGGCTCTGCCTTTGGAATTCGTCGGGGCTCTGCCCCGAACCCCGCAGGGGAACACAGTTCCCCTGACCCCGAACTACGTTGCCGCTCGCTTTGCTCGCTCACTCTGTACAAAAGGCTCAGTCTGCTTTCGGCGGGAAGTAATATACAGCAGGGGCGGATATTATCCGCCCGCGCTCTACCGAATCAATTGCGACAACACTATGTAGGGGACGCCGCCCTCGGCGTCCCGCATCAAATTTCATGCACGACATTCGGCTACAAAAATTTTCCCCGAACAGTTGATTTTTTTGAAAAGATGTGCTAAAATATATATGTAAAGCACAGGACGGAACGTTGCCTTGTGTTATACAATAACACAGGAGGTGAATATTTTGAACATAATTGATATAATCAACAAGACCAAACGTGCGATCCCCCTCTCCGACGAGGAGATAAACTTCGTCGTTGAAGGCTACACAAACGGCGATATCCCCGACTATCAGATGTCGGCGTGGCTGATGGCAGTGTGTCTGAACGGGCTCAACGAGCACGAGACGGTCGCGCTCACAAAGGCTATGCGCGACAGCGGCGATATCCTCGATATGAGCTGTATAGACGGCATTACCGCCGACAAGCACAGCACGGGCGGAGTCGGCGACAAGACCAGCTTCATCATCGGTCCTGCTGCGGCGGCTTGCGGAGTGTACGTGCCGAAGATGTCGGGCAAGGGCCTCGGACACACAGGCGGCACGATAGACAAGCTCGAAAGCATAAGCGGCTACCGCACGGAGCTCCCCTTCCCCGAATTCGCGGAAATAGTCAACAAGACGGGCTTCTCGATAATCTCGCAGAGCGGCACGCTCTGTCCCGCCGACAAGAAGATATACGCTCTCCGCAACGCGACGGGCACTGTGGACAGCATACCGCTCATCTGCGCGAGCATTATGAGCAAGAAGCTCGCTCTCAACGCTGATATACTGCTCCTCGACGTAAAATGCGGCTCGGGAGCATTTATGAAGACCAACCTCGAAGCCCGCAAGCTCGGCGACCTTATGGAGCGCGTCGGCGACGCGGCTGGCAAGAAATGCCGCGCTGTGGTGACTGATATGGACAGCCCGCTCGGAAGCTGTATCGGCAACGCTCTTGAGGTCAAAGAAGCTATCGAGGTATTGCAGGGCAAGGTCAGAGGCAGACTCTACGATGTCTGCATCGAGCTGACCGCTAACCTGCTCGAGCTCGCGGGCAAGGGCACCTTCGGAGAGTGTCAGCGCATGGCTGAGGAGGCTATCTCCTCGGGACGTGCTCTCGCCGTGCTGAAGGAGACTATCGAGCTCCACGGCGGCGACGGACGCATATGCGATGATGTTTCGCTCCTGCCGCAGCCGCGCTTTAAGCACGAGATACGCGCAAGCCGCGATGTCGAGATAGTAGCCGTCAACGCTGAAGAGCTCGGAATGGCTTCGCTCCTGCTCGGCGCGGGACGTATCCAGAAGGACGACGCTATCGACCCGACAGCGGGCATCGTGCTTGACTTCGAGGTCGGCGACAAGATATCAATGGACGCTCCGCTGATGACGCTCTACTCGACCGTTTGCAGCGACTTCTCGGAGGCAGCCGTCCGCGCGTACAACGCGATAACCTTCCGCGACCTCACAGCCACAGCTCTGACGTGAGCGAAACGCGCGAACATATCCAAAAGGAGGAATGACCAATGGGCTTTGTTGACAGTGTAAAGGAAATAGCCGAGAAGGTCGGAGATACTGTAGATAAGGGCATCAAGACAGGCTCGGACAGCTATAAGAAGATGACTGAAAAGTCCCGCATAAAGAAGGAGATAGGACGTCTCACCTTCGAGACGAACAACATCTACATCGGTATCGGCAAGAAGATATTCGCCGAGCAGCCCGATTCGCAGCAGTTCAAGTCCCAGTTCGACAACATCAGGGAGAAGGAGCGCGAGATAGAGCGCCTCAACGAGCTCCTCAGCGATCTTGAAGACAAGATACCGTGTCCGCAGTGCGGCGAGCTCGTGACCAAGGACGCGCGCTTCTGCGACAAGTGCGGCACGAAGATAGTCCGCCCCGAGAAGAAAGCCGAGCACGTAAAGGCTGAAAAGGTCACGGTGTGCAAGAAGTGCGGAGCGGAGCTCATCGACGCGGCACGCTTCTGCGACAAATGCGGCGCTAAGCTTGATGAATGATGAGATCCCCGCAGGCGGCTGCCTGCGGGGATTTTTGCGGGCGGACACGCGGGTCCGCCCCTCCATTTTGCCTCCTTCCGTGCGGGCGGCGGGACGCCGCCCCTACAAATCGCCGCCGAAAGCAATTGCGTAAGGCGCGGACTGCCAAAGGCAGCCCCTACAAAGCTAATGGCTAATGGCTAATGGCTAACGGCTAATGGCTAACGGCTAAAACTCGGGCAGCAGACTGTCCGAGTTTTTTTCTCCAAAGTCTTGCATTTTTGCTCCGACTGTGATATAATTAATTGTAATTGTGCTTATGCACGCTATAATCATTATGAAAAGAGGAATCACAATGCCTGCTAATATTGTTGTTGGTACACAGTGGGGAGACGAAGGAAAGGGTAAGATAATCGACATCATTTCCTCCCGCGCCGATGTTGTGGTACGCTCTCAGGGCGGAAACAACGCGGGTCATACCGTCGTTAATAACGGTGAGGTATACAAGCTCCACCTCATTCCCTCGGGTATTCTCTACAAGGACACCCTCTGCCTTATCGGCGCAGGAGTAGTTCTCGACCCCAAGGACTTCATAGGCGAGCTCGACAGCCTTGAGGCAAGAGGCATATCCACTGCCAACCTTAAGATAGACCCCCGCGCACACGTCGTTATGCCGTGGCATATCGAGCTTGACGGTCTCTCGGAGGCTTTCCGCGGCGGCAAGGACATCGGCACTACAAAGCGCGGCATAGGTCCTACATATATGGATAAGTACGAGCGCTGCGGAATCCGCGTTTACGACCTCGTTCACCCCGAGGTGCTCGCGGAGAAGATACAGTCCACAGGCAAGCTCAAGAACAAGATAATCACAGACGTTTACGGCGGCAAGGCTTTCGACCTCGACGCTGTTACAGCTGAGTACACAGAGTACGGCAAGCGCCTCCTCCCCTACGTTGACGACGTTTCCGTCCTCACCTTCGATGCCGCTAAGGCAGGCAAGACCATAATGTTCGAGGGAGCTCAGGCTACCCTCCTCGACATCGACTTTGGCACATACCCCTATGTTACGTCATCTCACCCGCTTTCGGCTGGTGTTTGCGTAGGTACAGGCGTAGGTCCGAAGGTCATCACCAACATCATCGGCGTTGCCAAGGCTTACACAACGAGAGTCGGCAAGGGTCCCTTCCCGACAGAGCTCGACGACGAGATAGGCGAGCAGATAAGGAACGTCGGCGGCGAGTTCGGCACGACCACGGGTCGTCCGAGAAGAACAGGCTGGTTCGACGCAGTTATCGTGCGCCATTCGGTAAGAGTTAACGGTCTTGACAGCCTCGCTATCAACAAGCTCGACACTCTCGCAAACCTTGACAAGCTCAAGATCTGCGTTGCCTACAAGAAGCCCGATGGCACTGTAACCGAGAACTTCCCGCCCACGCTCGAAGAGCTCGAGGGCTGCACTCCCGTATACGAGGAGTTCGACGGCTTCACCGAGGACATCTCCAAGTGCGCAAGCTTCGATGAGCTCCCCGCTAACTGCAAAAAGTATATCGAGCGCCTTGAAGAGCTCGTAGGCTGCAAGGTGAGCATGGTAGGCATCGGTCCCGACAGGTCGCAGATACTCGAAAGATAAACACTTCTCCGATAAATTGTAAGAAGGTGAATTTATGAACGACGAAAACAACATCGGCGCTCCCGTGCTCGACGATATCGACTATGTCGAGCCCACACCGAAAAAGGAAGGTCCCACAGGCGTAGCCGCTCCCGTGCTCGATGACTTCGAGTACGTAGCTCCCGCCGCCAAGAAGGGTGCTCCTACAGGCGTAACCGCAGTTGTGCTCGATGACGACAACTACGTTCCGCCAACGTCCGAGAAGAAGGGCGCTCCCACAGGAGTAGCCGCTCCCGTGCTCGACGACGGTATGGACTATACAGCTCCGCAGAAGAGCGAGAAGCTCATCCTCACCGACGAGCAGATAATCGACGGAATGAGCGACGAGCAGAAGGCTATGTTCGCTAACCTGCCGCAGGACAAGCAGCAGCAGATAATAGATATGCGCCGTCAGCAGCTCGGAGCGGAAGCTCCCGCGCCCGCTGTAACAACGCCCGTCCTCGACGAGGACAACTACGTTCCGCCTCCGAAAAAGGAGAAGCCCGCCGAGCCTGTCGAGCCCGTAACAGCTCCCATACTCGACGACGAGCCCGAAGCTCCCAAGTACGTGCCCAAGTTCGTGGACGAGGACCTCGAAAGAGCCAAGCGCGAGGGCGCTAAGAAGGCTGTATCGAGCTCACTTGTGTCCGAGCAGAAGGACTCGAAGGAGAGCCTCCGTATGATGATAGAGCTGAAGGAGCAGCTCCGTCAGGAGGAAGCAAAGAAGGGCTTCAAGGTCACTATCGTTCTCGGAATAATCGGAGTTATCGCAGCTGTCGCATTCTTCCTGCTCTACAGCGGAAGCAGCCTGCTCGGTATCGAATACAAGGAGGAGGCTCTGAGCGGCATATCCAACATCATCAAGGAAGCCTCACTCTACATCGCAGTCGCTATGGGCGCGACGGGACTCGCTATGATAAGCGGCGTCGGCATATTAAAGACGCTTGCCTCGCTCGTATACCTGCTCGCGGGAATAATACAGGTGTTCCCCGGTCTGCTGATGATATCACTGCATGAGGGCAGCCTCGGGATCATCGTGCCGCTGTTCATTGTTTCAATTGCCTGCACTATCGCCGTTTTCGGCGGTCTTTCGGGACTTGAATCCGTCGGTCTTTACTTCAACCGCAACAAACGTATCCCCGATAGAGAATACAGCAATAGGTAAAACAACAGCCGTGAGCTTGAAACTCACGGCTGTTTTCTTTTATTTCAAAACCGATTCCTGCAAGGTGAAGTGCATGGGAATACCCATATTCATACGGATATTGAGCTCGCCCTGTATCAGCGGCAGGAAATAGCGCATTGCTGCGTCGGTGATGTTGTTGCCCTCGGCGTTGATGTACTCGCGCGGGAGGAACTTCTCCTTGTTCGCGATTTTTGACGCGTCGGCAGCCTCGATAACGACTGTATACGGCATATCCTTCACGCGGCGGAACACCATCATCTTGCCCGTTCCTCCGCCAAGCGCACATCTTACGCCTGCCGCTCCGACAGCCTCGGACTCGTCTATATCCGTGCGCGAGCAGAGGTGCGACGAACATCTCTGCATTACGTTGAGCTCGATGGAACGCACCTTGCAGCCTATCTGCTCGCGTACCTGCTCCTCAAGGTACTTGCCTATGCCCGAGAGGTACTTATGCCCGAAGTTATCGACAACTCCCGACTGCACGCCGTCGGGCACTTCCATTCCCTCGGAAACAGCTACGATGACAGCCTTGTGCTTCGCCATCTGATTGCGGACGTCGTTCATAAACTTATCCAGCGAGAACTCCGCCTCGGGGACGTATACAAGGTGAGGAGCAGTCTCGCCGAGAGCGTGGAGCACCGCGCTCGAAGCCGTCAGCCAGCCCGCGTGACGTCCCATTACCTCGACGATAGTGACCGAGGGTATGCTGTAAACCGAGCTGTCGCGGACTATCTCGTGCATAGTCGCGGCAACGTACTTAGCCGCCGAGCCAAAGCCTGGGGTGTGGTCGGTGACGCAGAGGTCGTTGTCAATGGTCTTGGGAATGCCGATGACCTTGATATCTATCTTCTTCTCGGCGAAGTAAGCGGAGAGCTTGTCCACCGTGTCCATCGAGTCGTTGCCGCCTATGTAGAAGAAAGCCCCTATCCTGCGCTGTTTCAGCGTCTTGACTATCTTCTTGTAGGTCTCCTCGTCCTCCTTGTAGTCGGGGAGCTTATATCTGCACGAGCCGAGCACGGTCGACGGCGTCTGACGCAGGAGCTCCATATCGTCGTTGGTGTTGATAAAGGCTTTGAGGTCGATGAGGTGGTTCTCTATCATACCCTCGATACCGTTCACCGAGCCGAATATTGCGTCGATTTTGGGCTCCTTGAGAGCCTCGCTGAATACGCCCACGAGCGAGGCGTTTATCGCGCAGGTAGGACCTCCCGACTGCGCAACTGCAATGTTCATCATAAAATACCCTCCGATGTCGAAATACGAACTTATAGGTCTATTATATCACACGAGTGTGAGAATTTCAACAGTAATAATGAAATTTTCAACATTTGCGATTCAAAAAAAGGGACGTCGAGGACGCCGTCCCCTACAGATTTGCCTTGTAGGGGCTGGCGTCCCCGACAGCCCGTTATAATTCTTGTGGTTTGAGGAAAGCCTCCAGCGTGTCCGTGCCGCCCGTGGAGAGGTAGGAATAGTAGGCGAGGATAGCCGAAGCGTCCTTGGCGTCTACTTTGCCGTCGCCGTTCACGTCAGCCGCCGCTGTCTCCTCGGGAGTGAGCGCCGATTCGCCGCCCGTGGACACCTTCGCATATTCAACGAGGACGAACGAGGCATCGTTGGCGTCTATCTTGCCGTCGCCCGTGGGGTCACCGAAGGACACTTCATTGACAGGAGTTGTAACTGTTGTGGTGACGGGCTCGGTGGTTGTCTCGGGAGCGGTGGTGGTAGCTTCTGTTGTAGTCGTGGCTTCGGTTGTAGTTTCAGTAGTTGTTGTTGTTGCTTCTGTTGTTGTAGTAGTGGTCGTGGTAGTTGTTGTCGTCGTTGCGGTAGTTGTTGTTGTTGTTTCAGAGCCTATTTCTTTGAATTCATAGCCGTATTTCTCAGCATAAGCCTCTGCTGTAGAGCCCTTATATCCTATTATAACGCCTTCAAATGAACCAGAGGAATCATTTACAAAAGTACTGCATATTGTGCTGGCAGCATCATATATTTCACACTCAGGATTCAGAATAGTTATTGACTTAAGTCCATCGCAATAAGCAAATGCAACGTAGTCGATACTTGCGACAGAGTCAGGTATTATAATAGATTCAAGATTAGAGCAATAAACAAAAACTTGACAACCAATACTTGTAACAGAATTTGGTATTGTTACAGTTTTAAGGCTACTACACGTTGAAAACACACCATAGTCACCGATATTTGTAATAGAATTAGGAATCGTTACTGATTTTAGTTTAGTACATCCCCTAAATGCATAACTATCAATATTTGTGACAGAATTCGGAATCGTCAAAGATTCAAGATTATCACAATATTCAAACGCCATATAACCAATACTTGTAACAGAATTGGGAATTGTTACTGATTTTAATTTATGACAAGCATCAAAAGCTTCTTTCGGTATTTCAGCAACTCCATTTGGTATAACAATTTCTTCTATTCCGCTTAAACCGAAAGATTTTTCTCCGATACTTTTCACTCTGTCAGGTAATTTAACTATGCTTGCATTTTCACAACAATAGAAAGCATAATCGCCTATTCTCGTTACTTGTTCATCTATTACAATTTTATTAATTTTTTCACGATACTGACGCCACGGAACGTAGTACGAATCGCTATAGTCCCACATATCCCCTTCACCGCTTATAGTAAGCGTTCCCTCGCTGTCAACTTGCCAAGTTACATTTTCGCCGCACTCACCGCTGTCTAATATGTCAGCCGCATTTGCCGTAATACCGCCGACAGGCTGATAAGCCGTGACAGCCGTCTGCGCTCCGCAGACCACGGTCAGAGCCATTGCCGCCGCTATGATTTTCCTCAATTTCATCTTTATTCCTCCTCGGGATATAATATATAGCACATTATACCACAAAAAGAAAAAAAATCAAGTATTTCGGAGAATATTCAGCATATTGCACAAACCAAAAACTGCCGTATTCACCCGCGAGTACCCGCGTGAAAAACAATTGTTCCACGTGAAACAATTGTTCTTTTTAAGCTGTATCACTTTTTCAGTCCCGCGAATAATATGAAATGTGCGGAGGTCATCTGCACGATGTCCTCCCGCAAATCCCGATAGGAGGAAATAATATGAACCTTGACTTGTTCAGCAATATAGACGGGCTCGTCCTGCGTGAGAACGGCAACTCCATTCCCTACGCCGACCGAGCCGAACGCATGGACGCGCTCCCTCAGACCGATATGCCTGCCTCTCCACAGCTCGCTATGGCTTACGTGCCCTTCCAGCAGTGGGGCAACACCATGGAAGCCGACAAAGCGCTCTCCTGCGGCACTCTCTTCACCGACCTCGTCTTCCCGTTCGAGAGAGGAGGCGGCAAATAATGGACCCTCGCTGTGCTCTTCTCAGAAAGATAAAACAGTACGACTTCTCCCTCAAGGAGCTTAACCTCTACCTCGATACGCACCCGAGATGTCAGCGAGCTCTTGCGATGTTCGCGCAGTATAAGAAGCTCCGCGAGGAAGCCGTCGCCGAATACAACGACAAGTTCGGTCCGCTCACTCCCGAGCAGAACAAAAACCTTCAGAGCTGGGACTGGGTCGCCGACCCGTGGCCCTGGGAAAGGAGCTAATCTATGTGGCAGTATGAAAAGAAATTACAGTACCCCGTAAATATCAAGAATCCCGACCCGAAAATGGCTAAGGTCATTATCAGCCAGCTCGGAGGTCTAAGCTCCAAAAAGATATATTTTTAATTCCCCGCAAGCAATAAGCTTACAGGGAATTAGTTTCGGCAGGAACGTTTTTTACTTTGGTATGGAGATTTGAGATTATGGATATGGTATATGATAGTGTAACTATCGCCCCCCCCTGCCTTAGATATAATACTACATATATCGCGCTTAGTCAACGGTTTTCGGCGTCGAGTTTTGTCAAAATGTGTTGATATGCATATAATGAGAGTGCTTGCTTTGTGCAAGTATACAAAATGCACTCAATGGGTATATTTTTCTTAAAAACCTCTTGACAAATACACCCAATGGGTGTATAATATAATCAAGGAAAGGGACAGAGAGCCCGAAAGAACGACAGCCCCAAGGGCAGGAGGTTAATATGATGAATAGAGTTTACACAATGACAAAAGAAGCTTGGAACAACGGTACAGATTGGGACACAGCTATTGCTAACAACGACATCGAGACAGTTGCAGAGTTTGAGACAATCGAGGAGGCTGTAGCCTACTTCGAGAACGAGCTCGGCGGCGACTCCGAGAGATACGGAGTAGAATAAGGAGGGCACTATGAACTACGGATACTACAAGACTCTCATAGGAGAGTACATCAGCCTCGGGCGCTCGGAAGAGCGCCTGCTGGGCGAGATAGGATTCCCGTCTGAAATCAAGTGGGACAGCGACGGTCTGACGAGAGCGATCCGCATCATCAGCGCTGCGGCGGACAACAACATCAAGCAGCTTATTGAGCTCTCGGGGCTGAGTATGGCGAGCTTCGCACGGAAGTTTGAGCTCCCCTACAGGAGCGTGCAAAACTGGTGCACCGAGCTTGACAACAAGCGTACACCGCCCGAGTATCTACCTATCCTAATCGGCTACGTGCTCATCAGTGAGATAGAGGAGCGCGACGATGGCGATATATGATAGAGTATGCCGTACCTGCGGCGTGAGCTTCCGTGGCGGTCCGAGGGCGTGGTACTGTCCCGACTGCCGCCGAGAGCGCGAGCGTGAGCGGAAGAAACGTTACAACCGCGGAGAATTCGCGCGGCACATCGGGCAGAAAGACTACTGTCTCAACTGCGGCGAGGAGTACACTGTCGAGAGTGGCTTGCAGAAATACTGTACGAAATGTCAGCCGATTATGCACCGAAAACTCGACAACGAACAGGGTACTGCATACTATCATAACAACGTGGACAAGGCAGAACGCTCCGTCAAGCGACGCAAGTACTATGCAGAGCACAAGGATGAGCTCAACCGCAAGCGCCGCGAAAAAAATGCCGAAAAGAAAAAGACTCCCTCCGAGGAATGACCTCAGAGGGAGATTTTTTAACGCACGCGCGTGTTACGTTCACACTTTTTTCACACGTCTGCGCGTTACTGCTCCTCAAGCAGTCCCGAGAAGGTGTGGCCGTCGTACTCGACTGTGACCTCTATCGTCTTCTTGGCAGGTATGGGAGTCGTCGAGATGGGCTCTGACTTTGTAAAGCCGTTAAGCCCTGCCTCCTTGATGATTGTCGGGTAGTCCATATAGGCTTCGTCAAGGTCTACTTCCCCCGATATGCCAGCTACTCTGCCCTTGTCGGACTTCTGCCATATACCGTAGTTCTTCACGTAAGTCGGCTTACTGAGATAGTTCGCGACCCACTTGTCGTAGGCTGTGAGGCGGGATATATCAAGCCTCTCCGCAAAGCCCGAGATATCCGATGCATATATGCCGCAGTAGTAGCCTGCCGCCTCCATCGTCTGGCAGAAGCCGATAACTGCGTCGGTCGCACCTGTTTTCTTTTCGTGCGGTGTGGTTTCAAGGTCGATATAGACAGGATACTCGAACCGCTTGTCCGCGAGCATCTTGAGGAAACGGTGCGCGTCAGCGATACCGTCCTCGCGTGATATACAGTTTTTCCCGACGAAGTAATACGCACCGACAGGTATGCCCGCCGCCTTAGCTCCTGCATAGTTCCGCTCGAATTGAATGTCTGTGTAGAAGCCTGCGTCCGAGCCTCCCGCCTTGAGTATGGCGAACTCGATACCGCTCTTCTTGACTGCGTTCCAGTCTATCTCCTGCTGATAGCGGGAGACATCTATGCCATTCTTAGTCATTTTTCTTGTCCTCCTTATCGTTTACATTTTTGAGCCTTTTCAGGAGCTTGCGTATCCAGCCCGCGGACTGTGGGTCTATTTCCGCGTAGTTCTCGAGGATGGAAATAAGCTCCATAATGACGATATAGATAAATACCACTATTGCTGTGACCGCTCCCGTAATCGCAGCAAGTGCGTCGCTGCTGTAATAGTCTCCGAGTGCCCGTATGCCTACCTCGAGTCCGCAGGCGGTAGACATCACCACGAGCTCGCAGACCTTATTCAGTCCACCGCGCCGCATCTTCGCCGAGCTTAGCTGTCCCGTGACGTAGCCCTTGATTATCCCCGTCACAAAGTCGGACAGCGCGAGCCCGAGGACAATTGCGAGCATTATTATGTATTGCATTTTGCACCTCCTTTCGGGCGAATTACCTTTTTTTATTGATTTAAGGCATAACATAGTCAATCTGGATTTTGACTATCTTATTAGTGCCCCCTGCACTATCAGTCACGATTATCTGTCCTGCATCGCCCTGCCCATAAGCGTTTTGGATAAATGCATACCCGCAAGTCTTCAATGTCCAAACACTGTCCGAAAAGAAACCGCAACCGAGCCATTGTGCAACAGGAGCATAATTGCCCATTGTTCCCACTATATCGCCGCCTGTTGTGGAATAGCTTCCACTTGATTTTTCAAAAACCAATGTGCCGAAAATATGCTTGCCCTGCTTGTATACGTGAGTTGTTGATGATTTTGTGTAGCCGCTTGCTACTGTAATGCCACTCGTAATTTCTTCAATCAAAGTATTATCTGTCAGCTCTGCGTTGGAGAGGGCGTAGGGCTGATAAGGCTCGCTGTTATCACTAATCATCGGTTTGAACAATACGCCGTTAAGAGTATTGCCTTCACGTATAACTATCCTAACACTTATATATGGATAGTTCAGTATTTCTGCACTACCTATAGTAGCAATATCTGTTTCATTCACCCAAGAACTACCATTATTACTATATTGCACACTAATAAAGAAGCCTGTATAAACATTGGAATTAACCGTCATACCACTGATTTTCATCCCTACATAATTATTTGGAATCCAGCCAGTAAGATTATATTGCTTAGCTGTTGTTGCAGTTGTTGTGATTGATACCGACTTATCGGCATTTATAGTCATTTCGGCGGTTGGTGTAGCTGTTATCTGTAGTTTATTTTTTCCACCACCGTTAGCTGTAAGCGATGAAATGTTATTTTTGTTCGTTTCTATTTGCTCGACGTCCTCAGTTGTCACTCCCGAGTCAAGCGCCGCCTGCTGTGCCGCCGAGAAGTCGACAAGCGCAGGGTCAAGCTTGTGAGAGGCGTCGATTTTGTCCTGCTTTGCGTCGATATGCTCATTGAGTGAGTCATACGTTCCGCGAGCTTCGCGAACCTCCGCGATGTTGTCGCTGATGTCGCTCGCTGTGTAGCCTTCCATACGTCTCAATTCATCAGCCATTGCTTATATCCTCCTTTAGTACATATACTCTTGCGCCGTCGCAGTCAAGGACGGCTTTTCCGTCGCAGTCGTAGAGCTGCTCGTATCGGTCGTCTGGATACCGCGTCACCACACAGCCCTCGGGGAAGCTCTCCGCGCCGTATGTGCAGTCCGCGGCTATGCGGACACGCTGGAGAGCTGTGTCCTTGAACGCCTCTGTGCCGATAGTCTTGACTGATATCGGTATCCGTACCGCTGCAAGGTCGGCAGCTCTTGCGAAGGCTCCGCCCGAGTGTGGTATATCAGGCATCAATGCATTGAACGGATAGCCGTAGTTGTATGCAGGGTCGATACGGAATACGCTGTCGGGATATGGTGCCTGCATTGCATACTCGGCAGGCACGGGAGCGTCTATCGGTACAGGATAGCCGTCGTCGCCTATCTCGAAGGCTATGCCGTTATCGTAGGTTATTGTCCACTCCGTAATATCAGAGGGAGCGATGTTGCTGTTGTCGCTATACCTTGCATATGTTTTGATATAATTAACGTTAGTTTTTCCTGATAAATCTGCCGTACAGGGATTTGATAGCCACGCATCAGGGTCGTATGATATATCTGTGTAGTTCGGTGTATTGTATATTACATACGATACATTCAGCGTTTTTCCCGTTGATGTCGTTGCTGATATCACAAGCTCCGAAGGAGGTGCTCCCGTATATTCAAAAGCGATAAACCCGAGTGAATGAATGCGCGTAGGGTTTGAGTCCGTTCCCGTTCCTGTTATGTTGCCCTGCTCGATGCCGATAGTGTTTTTTACGTCAACAACAATACGTGCCATTTAATCAACTCCTATCGGAAAGCCGTAGTCATCGCGCAATGCCTGCGGATCTTTTATCACCGAGGTGGAGACGCTGTATACATTTGCAAGGGCGGTTTCGAGGGTAAGTGTATCCTCGACGACACATACGCCGCTCGCGCTGTCGATGATAACACCTGCGCCGCTGCCGTATATATCAACGGCGTTAAGAGTTGCACCAATATCAAGCTTCGCGCCGTCTGAGGGTATCTCGATCCTGAGCGTTGATTTCTTCAGCGTTTTTCTGCCGCTGCTCTTATCAAAAAGTGATGCAGACGGCGAACAGCCTATATACCTGATAATGCCGTTGACGTTCGCGAACGCTCCGCTCATTGACGTCGAGCTCCACAATCCCATTAGGCGAAAATCCGAATTATAAACCTCAATGTTTATGCCCACGCCGTCGGCGGTATAGTTGTATGTGTAGTATCCTGCACTATCATTTGTCAGCATCCCTGACTCAAACATTCCCGAAAAGCTGACATTGCTGAGTGCTATGCTTTTATAATTGCCGAGATCTGTGGCGAGGAATATCTCGCCGCCGTCCATATGGATATTTTTGAATTTTATATTTTGCAGGACCTTGTTTGTATTAGCCATTCGCAGGCAATTACCACTTGTACATCTCAGCCCGATTACAGCATAGCCCTTGCCGTCGAGTTGTGTCATACTCGACATATCGAGGTTGACGCTGCTCGATGGAGCTGTGATGTCGTTTGCAAGCTCGCTGTAACTATTCGAGGTCTGTACTGCCTGCGCGAACTCGTCCCAGTCGTGTATGATATAGGGGTCTGCCTGTGTTCCGTCTCCATTTATTGCCATACTCTCACTCCTTTACTTAATTTCCTCGACACCGTCGGGGATATATGCATACTCGACGTCAGAGCCCGCGAACGAGCCGCCGCCGATAACGTGGATATCGTTGCCGCCCAGCTGAGCGGGTATGCGTGGCATATCATCGTCGCCGTTGTAGGCAGATATCACACCACCCGAAGCCGTGTAGTTACTCTCGAATGTCGGGTTGCCCGTGAATTCCTGCAAGCCCTGCCCGTAGACAGTGCCTACGGCTCTCAGGATCGCCGCAGAGCCCTTTGCTTCGACGGAGATGATATGAATACCCTCCGAAAGGTCGAGCACCGCTGTGAGGCTTACAGTGTGCTTCTGAGCGCTCGCTATCGTATCACACGAGCAAGTTGTCTGCATAATGCCGTCACGCAGTATGCGTATCTCGTTGTCGGCGTCGTCTGTGCCTTGGAGCTGCACCGTGAGCTGGACTATGCCGACTGTCTCGTTTGCTGCCGCCACCATTACCTCGCCAATCTCACAGAGTGTGGCGAACTCCGAGCGGTAGAAGTCGATATCCACCGCATCAATAGTCGCCTGCTGAATTATGACGCTCTGACTGCCGCCACTGCTTGCACTTCCTGACGACGAACCTGTGCTTGTCGCCGAGGCTGTTCCAGCTCCTGCGGATATGAGCGTCTGCGGTCCGCGGAACTGCCACACGATACCAGTCACGAGAAACTGAGACGTTGTCTCACCGTTGACACCGCCTGAGAGCGTCAGGACGTCGCCGAGGTCGATAGTCGGGTCGCCGTAGTAGTCAATCTGCCCCGGTACCCATACGCCCGCGGAGGCGAGGTTGTCAACGATGAGAGACATCAGTTCATCCATTGTCTCATTCAATTCTCCGTCACTGTCGTAGATATTAAAATTAAGATATGGATTCCCTCGAATGGCCATATCAGCGTTTGTATTCGCAGTCTCCTGTATTGTTGTATTTTTTGTTGCCGTGCCATATTTATTAATGACAGTGAGCGCACCTACGCGATACGAATATTCTTGAAGGCTTGCATTGAAACGCTTGCTTGCGGGAATAGTCGGAATATAGCTGTTATCACCATATTTGCGGAATTCTATCTCACCGGCACGATTAATAAACGCAAAGCCTCCGATAAACTGGGCTATTGCCATAAGCTCGGCTCGACAAGTCGCACAAAAAGTCGTTCCGAATACCATATTGGAACTCAGTTCCGTTCCCGCAATTTCCGAAAGCTCGTCGATAGTCTGGGCGAATGAAAGATCTGTCAGTCTTGTTATCATATTCATTCGCGCCTGCATTTTTATGAAGCCGACGGTGTCATCCTGTATAGGCACATCAAGCTTGCAGGTATTATCCTCGCCTTTGATGATGATACTGTCCTGTGAGCCGCGCTGTGGATCCGTGATATTCCACACACCGAGCGGAATCCACGTCGGGTCTGTATCATTACCGACAACGACGCCAAACTGAAGTGAGACAGTGCCGCCCTTGAGGTCATCACGCCTCAGAGCCGACGCCTCAAGAAGTGTGAACTCGACAGTTCCCGTGTATATCTGCCCAATCGCGAAGCTGTCAGCGTCCGCCGTGCACTGTTTTTCGATGCGGACGCTGTTATCAGCTATCTCGTCCTGTATATTTGTAGATATACCGTTTTTATCGATAATAACGCCTTTAATGTGGTGTACGCTCCCCTCTTCGAGCAGAGCTGTCCTCCACGCCTCTGAAACGTTGTACAAGTCATCACCTCATATCTCTATAAGATTAACGGAGAGTTCCGCCATCTCTCCATTAGGGACAAACGTCGGGTCGCCGCTGTAGAAATCAGCTGTAACATAGCCTCCCGTGACTGCGGGGTCGTAAAACTCAACTGTGAGCGTAAAAGCTCTTATCTGTGCAAGCACGCTCGCTACTTTGTCAACTTCGCCCTTGAACTTGAGCTGTAGTTTGTAAACGTTGCCGCGCGTCTTATAGCGCATTGTTATGCCCGTCTCCGCGGAACGCCCCGAGCCCGAGGAGAGCAGATCGGAGGTGATAATACTATACCCGTCTTTTATCAGCGGCTGAGCCGCAGGCTGTACGCCATTTATTGACTTAATAACAATTGCAGGCAATACTATCCCCTCCTTGCATTGTCCTCGGCTACGATGCGGAGCACAGTCCGCTTAAAGTCGCCACCGAACATATTTCCTATCAGCTCCGCAGATATACCGCTCCTCAGCAACTCGACAATGAGCCTTAGCAGTTCTACGACTTCCGCATTGTCTCCGCCCATCATTCCTTCTAATTTTGAGAGCGGTGCAACGACCTCGGGGTCTGCCTTGGCGTTGCGGTTATCGCCTATCATTGCCAGTGTCGGAGCTGTCGCCAGACCTCCCGTTGCGAGGCGAGGTATGTGTATTTTACCTATCACCTTGCTCGCGAGAGACGAAGAGCCGAGCACATTAAGTGCGCTCATAGCACTTGTGGTTTTATTTACAAAGGACTCGACTTCTTCGAGCACTTCATTCAGACCGTCAACAGTCTTTTTCCGTACGCCTTCCCAGATATCAGAGAAGAAGTCAGGAAGGTCGAGCCAGTCGCCCTCGGTGATGTTCTCGTATGCCGCGTTGAAGCGGCCTTTGAACCAGGAACCAACGCCCTCGAACTTCTCCTTGATTTCGTCCCAGCGCTTGCCAAACCATGTGCCGATGTCCTTGAACACCTGCTCGATATTTTCACGAGCTGCCTTGAATCGGTCTCTGAACCACGATCCAACTCCTGTGAAGATAACAGTGATATCAGCCCAGCGGTCACCGAACCAAGTGCCTATGCTGCTGAACTTCGACTCAATGTTCTTGCGCGCTTCGGAAAATCTATCGCCAAACCACTCGCCGATTTTCTCCCAAACCTTTTCGATATCTTCGCGAAGCTTGGTAAACTTGCCCAGGAGCTTGCCGAGCATTTCAGAAACTGCTTTGACAACCTCTTCGTCTCTGTCGGATATGCACTTCGAGATATGCTTCATCAAGCCGATTATAGCACCTGTTGTGAACTTATAAACAGCGAGTTCGATATTCTTGAGGAGCTTAACCGTAGAGCCGATTATTGTAGACGCGCCGTTGCCTTCCTTCTCGGCTTCACGGGCACCGTCGCCGATACCCTCGAAGAGGTCGGAGCCGAGGTTGAACCAGTCTGTCTTTTCGAGAAATGTGTTCAGGGATTCTGTCGCCTTCGACCATATCTTCATCAAGAGTACGGTCAAGTCGGTCGCTATGCCGTGAACATCGAGATTATTGAAGAAATCAGAGAGCTTTGTCCCTATCTGCTCAAAGTCGGTCACATCGAGGAACGATATAGCCGTAGTGATGATTCCTCTGATTGTCTGTGAGAGTCCCTTAGCGAGCTTAACGGTATCAATGCTGCTTATCGCGGAATTGAACATCTCGCCAAGCTTCACGCCGAACTTGCTCCAGTTGAAGTTTGAGCTGAAGCTATAAAGCAGGTCGATTGCTACACGCAAGCCTGCGGTCAGCATTCTGCCAAGCTCGCGCCAGTCTATCTGCTCAATTGCCGAGTTCAGACTCTGGGCAATCTTAGAGCCGATTTCGCTCCAATTGATATTATCAACAAATGTGTTGATAGAGCCTGTGACTGTGTTGACAACTCCTGCGATAGTCTTACCGATAACCTTCGGGTCGATTCCCTTCACAAAACCGTTAATCAGCTTTGTGAGGTTCTTTATCTTGCCTCTAAGCTTTGTATTGATATCGCCCCACGGAATATCATTGAGGATTCCATTGACCTTGCCTGCAAGTATCTGTCCTACACTGCTCCAGTCACCGTCCTTGATAGACTGCTTGAGGAGCTCCGCCCAGTCGGGGAGCTTGGCGTCTGACATATCAAGCTTGCTGTAGTCGATGCCGCTGTCCTCTTCATCATCGCTGCCGAGGATGTTAAGCTCATCTATACCTGCGATGGCGTTCTTCGCCTTCTCGGCTTTCTTGATGGTCTCGTCGAGCTTCTTGCGAGCTTCGGCTGCCTGCTGATAAGTCATACCGAAGAGCCCAGCCATAAACGTCGCGATTTGCTTGGACGTCGTGGCAAGCTTCGCCATCACCTCATCGAGATAAGGCAGCACGTACTGGATTATCGGCGTGAATGCTATGGCAAGGTTCGCCTTTACTTCATTCAGCGACGCGACGAACTTCTCGTCAGCGTTCGCGGCTTCTATGATGCCGTCCTTCAGCGCTCGGAAGGCTCCGTATATCGCCGAGGCGATGAAGATGCTCTTGAAAGCTCTTTTTATCATGCTGCCGAGCTTCCGCAGCGGCTTTGTGATATCGAGTATGTTCGAGGCAAGGCTCTTCAGCTTCGCCGCAGCGTTACCCGTAAGCTTATTTATCAGTCGTGAGACCTTGCTGAATGACTTCGAGACCGTACCGATTACGCCCGAAGTAACCGAACCGACAGCTGCCCCAATGGCTGGATTACCGCTGACAGCTGTGCCGATGAGACCCGCAATACCGCCTGCTCCGCCGCTCAGGGCAGAGGTTACGTCAGATGCACCGAGACCGCCGCCTGCGGAGCTCGAGCTTGTACTTGTACTCGGAGCGCTCGGCACGCTTGTAGACGGCTTGCTGCGCTTCCCTGTCAGTCCGTGTAGTTTTTTCTCCAGTGCCGTGACTTTCTTCTCAAGCTGGTCCATTCTGATGGACGCTTTGCTCAAAGGGTCACTGTTTGCGAGTTCCTGCCAGGTCTTCTGCATCAGCGAGAGCTTCTCGTTGAGCCCGTCTATCTGGGACGAGAATTCCTTTGCGCTCTCACTCGGGAAGTCAAGCGCTCCAAGCTTCTCACGTATCATAGCCGTGAGCTTGTTCATTTTCTTCACGATAGCACTTGCAGCGTTCTCGGCTGCCTTTGTCAGCGCCTGCGCTGTAGCACCGCTCGCGCCCTGCATTGACGTCTCGACCGCTTTCTCAATCTGCTTGCCGATACGAGCCGCGGGACCTTGTGCTGCATTCGCTGCATCTGCTATCTGCTCTGCGAGCCTATCCTTGATATTGAGGTCAAGCGATATTGCGCCTGCTGTGATTTCCGGCATATACTCACCTCCTTGATTTTGAGTATATATGCAAAAAAAGCCCTGCCCCATTTAGGGCAGGACACTATTTGCTGAACATCTTCGAGAACATTTCCGAGAAGCGCATAGCGAAGTCCTCGGGTTTTCCGCCGTTCTCTATCTTCCTGCGGGCTATGAAGCTCCGCCATTCGTTGTGGATACGCTTCTCGTAGTCGGAGAAGCCTGCTATCCGCTTCGGGTCTTTCTCCTTGCGGATAAGGACTATCTGTCCGAGCGGCGTATCTTCCATAATTCCGCTCAGCAGGAGAAGCCACTCCTCATACGAAAGCTCCCCCTGCTCTGACGGAAGTATCTGATACTGCTTGGCTATCGACTGCGCGATGAGGTCGGCGTCGTAGTCGAGGTCGTACCAGGTATCACTGCTTCTGTTCGGGAAAGGATTCAGCCTTTCCCTCCTCCTTATCGGGCTCTTCGCCCGTAAGCGCTTTGATAACAAGCTCGATGAGTCCCACATAAGCCCCATAGGGCATATTAAGGTTCTCGATTTCCTTGTATTTCTCACCGAATGCAAGCTTGAGAGCTTCATCGACCTTATCTGAATCGTCGTCGTTATCGTTCTTGATTTCCTTATCGTTCTTGATTTCCTTATCGTTCTTGATTTCCTTGAAGAGCTTCATTATTTTCTTGACGTTCTTCGTGCGGTCGTCAACAGGATAGACCTTTTCGCCTATCCTTATTTCGGGGCTGCCGACAAGCAGCTTCTTGTCAAGTGTATACATTCTTCCCATCGTTATTTTCCTCCAATGAAGAGATTAGCCCTCCTCGGGCTCGGTAGTGTCTTCGTCATCGTCACTGCTCTGAGTGCTCTGCGGCTGTGACTGAGCAGACTGCGTCACGCCGCCGGGGTAAAAGTCGGTTTACCGTCACTCATAAGGTCGAATGCGAGCGGAGCTACAGCCCTTGCATCGCCTGCGCCCCACTCCGTGACATTGACTACGCAGGGCATAGTCAGCACAGAACCGTCGGGGAACGTCCAGACCACCGTCGTGCTGCTCTGCGAGCCTGTCTTTGTAGCGAGACCCGCTACGTAGTCATTGCCGTCATCGCCGATGTTGCGCTTACCGCTTACGCTGATAGTGATTGCCTTACCTGTGACGAGACGTCTTGTCCAGCCCTCTGTATCATAGGGATTCCACTCCTCGACGTTGCCGTCGATAGATACAGAGTAGCTCTCCATGTCAGCTATGGTCTTGAGGTTCGCGGCTGTTGCACCGTCTCCGCCTGTTATGTCGATTTTAAACTGGTTCTCATAGCAAGGAAATACTCCTGTTGTAGGCATAATTATTCATTCCTTTCCGTGTAGATAATATCGGTGTCCACGACATACTCGCAGACACCTTTTTCGTCTTTTCCTATTGCACGGACAGCTTTTACGTCCGCGAATTTGATAATATGTGAGGCTGTCGGCATATCCCGCAGCGAGCTTATCAGCTCCCCGACCTCTGCCACCTTAGCCTCCGTCGTTGTTGGATTCTTGCCCCAGTGAACGAGCAGTCGAATTCTCGCGGTCTCATAGCTTGACTCCACGCCGATACACTCGCGCGGGACGAACTCGCCGCGCTGGTATACGCCGATAGTCTCGGTCAGAGCCGTGTCGATAGTGCCCGCGGTTACGTCCTCGAAGTCGAGGAGCTCAGCGAGCACATCGGCTATTTCCAGTAGTGTGAGGTAGTTCATAATCCTGCTCGCCTCCTAAACAGTTCAGTGTACTTATCGCGGACGAAGTCCTTCTTCTCGCCGCTGATGTAAGGTTCCAGCCAGTAAGCGCCCGCATTGTGGTTCTTGCCCCGCTGAAAGTTATACTCTGGGTGATAATACAAGCGCCGCGCCTGAATCGAGCCCGTTATAAGGACAGCACCGTCGTCAGTGGCTTCAACGAACGTCTGATTGTTCTGCATATCGCCAGTATTGAACGGCATTGTCTGTGAGCTCACGAGGTCGGTGTAGACCATCTCCAATGTATCGACAGCTGCTGCCTTCGCCGCGTCAACTATACCCTGTATTGCCTGCGCGTCAAGCTTTATCTCGACATTCATCAAATCAGCTCCAGTCTTGTATAGTTCACCGTTCCGTCGGGATTGCGGCACTTCTGACTCGCATATATGTGCCGATGTATGCCGTGAAGCACATCAACATCACCCTCGATAGTATCAGTATCGGGTGCAATGTCGCCATTGAACAGCGCCGTAGCATTCAGCGTTACGAGCTGTTTATCGGCAGTCATGCGCTGATAGGTCTTTTCGCTGTAGTTGCACTTGCCCTCGAATATAACGGTGCATTTCGGAGAGCCGTCCCTATTGAGACCGCCCTCCTGATACACCTTGACGGGAGTAGTGCATACCCTGTCGGGCACGAGCTGCGGATATTTCATATCGTCAGCCCCCTATAGCAAAGCCCCGTCTGCATGAGCAGACTGTAGGTTTCGCTCGAAGTAGTTACGCCGCTGACGTTCACGATCTTCGATTCGTCGAAGCTCATGCTCACTCCGTTGATAGAGTAAGATTTCAGCGGCGAGGCAAGCAGTTCGGCGTTTTCATAGCAAAAATCCACGTGAAGCTGTACTGCCTCTTTGATGAGCTCCTGCTGGAACTCGGTGAGGTTATCAAAGCCCGCCTTCACAATTCTGTTGAAGGTCAGGCTGTCGATGTCTCTGCAAGCCCTGCGGATACGGCTCTCGAGCTCGCCCGCAGGGATATTGCCGTGATATTCATCAGCTCTTAGATACGTCTGATACATCGGGAGCCGCCTCCTGACTTACTTCTTTTTTGGCTTTGCTTCCTCTGCCTTCTCGGCAGCGAGAGCATTGTATTTCGCGAGAAGCTCGTCGTACTCCTTGCGGCTCACCGTGCTCGACGGTGAGCTCTCGAGCAGTTTGCCGTTGTCGTCGTAGATGTCAAAGCCTCTCGCGAGGTAATCAGACTTGTTGTTCTCGTCTACATTGTAGACCTTGTTGTCCTTGACCGCTTTCATTTTATCCCTCCTTTAAGACGTCTCGCAGGTCAGACCGCTGAGATTTATATACTGTGTTACCTCTCCCGCGCTGCCTACAGCGACAATCTTGAAGCGCTGGACATCCTTGTTCGTTACCTTGAATACGCCGTTCTTGTCGGGATCGTTGATAAGCTCAACAAGTCCGCTGCTCTGCGAGGGCTCAAGTCCGACCTTTACGGATGTGTAGTTGCTCCAGCTCGATGCGCTAAATTTGAGGGCGATAAAGTTACCCTCGCCCCACTTGTTTGTGATAGCATTGCTGCCACTGAGGTATTTCAGAGTGCCGACAGCGTTGCCGCTGCTGATTGAAACGCCACTCTGCATATCGCTTACGCTTACGCCGAAAAGCTCCGTCTCACTATTTTCGGCTTCAATAGTGAGACTCGTTAAGGGTTTGTTGTATGTATGATGCAGCCCTGCGCCATAAGCTGGTCTATCGCAAATGTGCCGTTGTAGCGGCGGTTCTGATAGAGATAATTATCAGCTGTGCGGCTGTCTGTACCAGGTGTGAAGAAGTGGATATAGCTGTACTTCACTCTCGATACCTGACACTCGGGGTCGATGAGGATATAGTCGATATTGGCAGCACCGTCAGCGGGAACGCAGCCGTTCGTGAAGTTGAAAGCGGTCTTGAAGCGTGCCGAAGGAACTGTCTTGATAACTCCGATATCGTCGATAGTGTGGACTCTTCTGTCCATGCTTCCGCCGTTCTTGACCTCAAGAGTGCGCTGAATGCCGTCGGCATTCTTGAGCAGCTTCTTGTAAGCGGCAGTGCAGTACAGGATAACTCTGTCGAGCGGTACGCCTGCATCCTCGAGAGCGGAAAGATCGTCGTCGAGGTCGCCGAGAATGTTTGAAGTCGTGAGCGCCGTCGTCTTGATAGTCGCACCTACACGTACAGCCTCGGTGTAGATCTTGCTGTATGTATAGCAATCGAGCTCGGGGATAGCCTGTGTCTTCTCGAAGCGGCTGTGGATGTTGGCTACTGCGAGCACGCTGTCTGTCTCGTCAACGTCCATGGGGTCAACACCGAATTCGATGTCTCTGTCGTGGTCGAGGCTCTTAGTCTCGTAGTCGTTTGCATAGGAGCCCGTGTTGAAGCCGAGCGAGCTTCTGTTGTGGTCCTTATAGCCCGAAACTGCGAGCTTCGGAATCTTAATATCCTTAGCGCCTGTTACCTTGATGTCGGTGTTCGAGTGGAACAGCGCGTCGGACGTGAGCTCCTGTCCGTAGAGCTCTCTCAGCTTGTTTTCAAACCGAGTAACGTAGTTGATTGTGTTAGGCATATTATCAGTCCTTTCTTACTTTTTGCGGCGGATACCGAAAGCCTCGTCGAGGCTCGTGTCCACTGCTTCGTTATTATCCTTGGGAGGCTCGGCTCCGACCTTGAAGCCGTTCTTTCCCTTGTCATCGGCGGTATGCTTCCAGTCGGGGTGTCTGTTTGCAACTGCCTGCAATGCCTCGGCTATCGTAGTACCGTCCTTTACGCCGTGTGTGGCGAGTATGACCGCGTCGTCGACGAACTCATTCCTGAAGCCCGCCTTCCTTGCCTCGTCCTTTGCCTTGTAGGCGTCGAGCTCGGCGGTGAGCTGTGCTACCGTTGCTTTGAGCTGTTCATTCTCGCCTGTAGGGTCGGGCGCGGGTTCACTCTCGGGCTGCTCTGATTCAGCCGCAGGGGCTTCCTCGGCAGTCTCGGGTGTAGTTTCCTCTGTCTGCTCCTCGGGAGCTTCTGAGGACGTTTCTGCGGCTGTCTCGGGCTGTGCTTCCTCTGCACTCACCTCAGCCTTGGGCGTCTCCTCGGGAGCGTCGGACTTCTTGTCCTTCTCCTCGGGAGCTTTGTTTTCAGTTTCCATGGTCTTCCTCCTTCGTTTGGGTATAAAAATAGCACTTGCCGCCGACATTCGTGTCGGTCGCAAATGCTTTCAAGCGTTATTCAGATGTACAGTCCCACACAGGGACTTCCTCAATTGCTGCTCTTGCTTCAAGTATAGCGAGGTATCTCTCCATAACTTCGAGCTGAAATTTGTATATGCTCTTTGGGCAGCGCGGAACAAAGCTCAGGTTGTTCCAGTTGTCATACATCTTTTTCAGCTTTTTGTACCTGATTATCAGCTGCTGATATTCGGCTGTGAAGCGCTCCTTGTAGTCCTCGGACTGCATAAGGTCGATAGTGTCTTTCAGTTCCATATTATTCCTCCGTGATACCTGTTTCAGTTATTGCAAGGTTGCTGTGCAGCATAGCGTCCTCGATGTGAGTTAAAGCAATGCTCTTTTCACGGCAGTTCGGGAGCTTATTGAGCAGCCCTTCAACTTCAATGAGCTTTGACTTGATTTCGTTGCTCAATGCTACCTCACTTTTATTAAACTCTCTCCTCTTATACATTCTCCTCACCTCCTTCAAAAGCGTTATTGATATTATGTATTCTCGGCTGCGCTGTCCTCAAAAATGAGTTCATCAGGGGCAAGAATCAGACTGACAGTCGGTAAGTGCTTTGATTTATAGTTGACTTCTAATTCGAGAACTCTACTTGCAACATCTTTACCATCAATAAGTACTTTTCGTGCGCCGCCCTTATTTCTCTTTGTTATTTCTACTTTCATCTTTCTCACCCCCTTCAAATGGGTATAAGAAAACCGCTCATTGCTGGGCGGTTTTTTCCTCTATAGCTATTAATTGTTCACGGGTTAACGCTGAATCATATCTGGGGTCGTTTGGTCTGATTACTTCAAATGGATTAAGCAAAAAACGCGGAAAATCACCATCAAGACGTTCAAAGTCATTCTGATTTGAAACAGTTTTATGTACATTATTCATCTTGATCAACCTCCAATATAAAATTCAGCTTATACTTATTTGCAAGAGCTCTAACTGTACTCTCGTCAATTTGTCTGAGATAAGAAATAATACTCTTGCCGTTTTTAGCAGCAATATCATTATATTTCTTTCCATTTTTATCATACTCTTCATAGTAATCATTTTGGACGCTGTCTATTGAAGGTGGACTTTTAACCGTTGCCCATGTCCTTTGTAGAATATACGTGCCTCCATTAAAACAAACTCGAATTTCAGAAAGCCCATTGCGCAATAGGAACGCAATATCATTAGGTGAAAAAGGGCTTGTATTGGGATGATTATGCGTCAAAATACAGCCTTTCATTAATTTACGTTCTTCATAAGAAAAAGTAACACTATCAGCATCGCCGTCTTTTTGAAGTTGCTCGGTTCCATCAGGATTAAAAACGATTGCCTTTTCATAGTCGTTATTTCTTATTTCATTCTCGCGTTCATACAGTCTTGTTTTTGCCTCTTCAGAGAATAAACCACTGCCAATCTTAGATTTTTTACCGAACGGCTGCAAATCATGAGATTCGTTAAATTCGCCTCTTTCTTCAATTATACCACTTTCATCTGGATTGTCAAGAGACGAATTATTAACAGCCTCAATATCTGCCTTCGGCTCTCCAGTCTCCACACTTTTCAGCCTCTCGGGAATCTTCTGCTCGGTGTACTCTACCGTCTGATTCTCGGGTGCGGGTATGTTGACCTCAGTCGCGAAGCCCTCCGCAGGCTTGAACGGCGCAGGCTTCTTCGGCGGCTCGTATGGGTCAGCACTTGAACCGATACGAACGTCGCCGCCGTATATCTTCTCCTGAATCGGCTGACGAACGAGCACGCGGTCTCCCTCGGCGGTGTTCGTCTCGTCGATGTAGTCGCGGACGTTCTTCTGCGCTTCCCGCAGGTCTGCCTTTGCCTTCTGGATGTCGGCAGGCTCCATGAAGCCCTCGACCTTCCGCTTTGCCTTACGGACATCGCGTTCAAGAGCTCGCTGATGCTGCTCCTCCTTGTAGCGGCGTTCGATGTCGGAGTTGTCCATAGGCTTAGGCAGTTCTGTCACGCCGTCGATGTATAAGCCTATGCCGTGGCGGCAGTTCGGGTGGAACAGACCCTCGGCAATGGCACTGCTCAGCAGCGGGAACCACTTGCCACAATACTGCGAGCGTCCGTACTTGACGCCGTCCTCGTATCGTGTATCGCCGCTCCAGTCCATGAACGCATCGTTGATATACACGCGCCCCTGCCATGGCAGACAAGTCTTTGAGCACATACCGTAGGCACTGACGAGCACCATATCATAGCCCTGCGCCTTCCAGCTTTCGGACTTGCCTTGCAGCGAAGCCCTCGTCGATGTGGTACGGAGCACCATGCGGACATAGTCTGCGATGTTGACTCTGCGCCCGTCTCGGTACTCGATGCAGTTGATACCCTGCGCGAGGAAGTCCGCGACCGCCATATCAACCGCCTTTGCGTAGGGAATACTGCCCGAAGCCATTGCAAGCTGGACGCGGTTGACAGTCTGACGGTATACGTCGTCGGTCATGCGGAGCGCAGCCGTCTCGACCCGCTCCTCCAGCTGGGTGACGTCCTCGATGAGCTTATCCATCTTCGTGCGGTCAACGCCGAAGAACTGTGGTTCAGTCTTCACAACAGGCTCAGGTATCACAGGCTCGGGAGTTACCGGTTCGGGCATAGCCTCAACCGTTATCTCCGCGGGCGGCTCGCTCACTGTAGGTGGCTCCGTTGGAACTGGTGCGGGCTCTGCTGTTGTGGTCTCCTCTGCCTGTGGTTGAGCTTCGGGCTGCTTTGCTGGCTTCTCGGGCTGTGCCTCTTCGAGCTCTTGGATAGCTCCGTTCATGCCCTCCTCGAACTGCTCCTCGAGGAGCTGACGGGTCTCGTCGTCTATCTGGCCCTTGTATCGGTCCATTATGGCGCGGGACTGCCTGCGGAAGGTGTTGATACTGCGGAGCTTCTCCGCCTGCCACGCCGACCACGTGAAGCCCTCCTGCTCCTCCTCGTCCTTATGTCGGGCGAGGTTGCGCTTGAGGGAGGCTATAAGCAGCAACTCTATCCATTCAAAGATAGCCGCGATGTCTTCGGGCTTGAGCATTAAGGCTCACCACCTATGGACGGCTCGGAAGCAGACAGTATGCCCTTTTCCACCTTGATTCGCTGCACCTCGGCTTCCTTCCAGTTGTCTTCCTTTGAGCTGCCCCAGAGCTCATCCACCTGTGACTCCGTTGACATTATGCCGTATGTCGCAGCCTTGCCGACTGTCTCCACACGGCTGTCGAAGTCAGGAGCTCCGTACTCGCCGAAGCTGACATCGACTTCCCCTTCCACAGGATTCTTACCCTGGAGATTCGCGTAGGTCATCAGTATTGCATTGATGAGCTTCGGGAGCTGCTTTTCGAGTGCCGCTGTGATAGTGTTGCGCGTATCGCCTGTGATATCCTTTTTCTCGCGCTGTGCCTCTGCACTGGACATCTTACCGACATCTATGCCAAGCGTTGCAGGTGAGATGATACCCTGCAAGCACATCAGGAGTGCGTTGGTGTATGTAGTGACAAATGCGTCGTACTTGATATCAGGCTGTGAGACTTCTACCATCTCTGCCTGCCGCTCGTCCAACGAGCCGTTGAGCTTGACGACCTCTGCGCCGAAGCTGCTGACCTCCTGAAAAGCTCCCGTGTTCGAGTCCCTCGGTATCAGGCTCATAGGGATGTACTTTATGACGCGTCCTGCCCTGATTGCGTCTATCCACTGCGAGATGACCTCGTCGAGCGCGTCGAAGCACTGGCTCTTGCCACCGTCGAATATGCTCTTGCCGCGCCCGCGGTACTTTCTCGAAGCGTAGAACCGCAGCGGCACCGCCATAATGAAGTCGCCTTTGAACTCCACATCTGCCTGAATGCCTGCCAGCTCGGGGACGCTGCTTAGTGAGCGCTCGCTGCCATTGCTATCGAACAGCATAGTCTCTATGCGTCCCCTTGAGTATCTCTCGTGCAGCTCATACCACATTGACTTGACGTAGTAACGGGTCTTGAACGTGATAGCCTCGACAATGCCGCGCTTCTGCTCTATCTCGACCCTGTCACCGGGGACGAACTCAACTATCGGGTACTGGCTTAGCTTTGTATCGACCGAAATCTTAAAAGCCCCGTCGCCGCTGACAAGCGTGTCTGTGACTGCCTGCCCGACAAGCTCGCGGAAGTTGATACTCTCCTCAATCTCCTCCCACAGGTCGGGTGCCTTGATGTCGTCGAGGTCAGAGGTCACGATGTATGCGAGTGTGTCAGCGATGACGGCAGGAAGCCCGCTGTGTATCTTGCGTATCTTCCTGTCCGCGGGTGACGTCGCCCAAAACATACCTGTATTAAGCTCCGTCTGATGGAAGAACTGAA
>Ga0129307_1000320_pt1 | contig 80107 bp, 71 predicted proteins | sample P1105metagenome_FD_94437 | JGI IMG/M metagenome (GOLD analysis project Ga0129307, IMG submission 94437) | Capybara group fecal microbial communities from Wisconsin, USA - P1105 metagenome | ecosystem: Host-associated > Mammals > Digestive system > Large intestine > Fecal | place: USA: Wisconsin...
CTTTCATCGGGAGATTTAAGGGCCGATGACATCAAGACTAAGAAACTTGACGTGGATTCCACCTCAGGAAACCATGTAATAGGCTGCACGGCAGATACAATCACCATTAACTCCACCTCCGGAGATATTGACCTTACCCAGTTTGGTAAAAGCGAAGACATCTCAGTTGAGGCAACATCGGGAAACTTTCACTTCAACATGGAGGAAGTAAAGAATCTGATTCTGAATACAACCTCAGGTGATATGTGGGTGGAAGCAGAAAAGATAGAAAAGCTGGACGTGGATTCCACCAGCGGAAATAAGACATTTACTCTTTCAAACTGCCCCGAGGAAACAGTCATCAATGCTTCCTCCGGAGACGTTGAGCTGAGAATCCCTTCCGATTCAGGTGTAACGGCAATCTTAAATACCACCAGCGGTGACATCAGAAGCAATATTCCCTTCACCACAAACGGTGATACCTACACCTTTAACAGTGGTACAGCCGTTATGGATATCGATACCACCTCCGGAAAGATCACAATCAATGCCTTGGATTAAGGACCGGAACAAAAGTTCGAAAAACTATATACATTCCGCAAATAATCTGCTATACTTTTAGGCGTTACCGGTTCCGGTAAGACCTTTACCATGGCCAACGTTATAGCTGCGCTCAACAAGCCCACCCTTATCATCAGCCATAACAAGACTCTGGCCGGTAAGCTTGCTGATTATGTGAGAAAAAAGTTTGAGGAGAAGTTCTCTCCAGAGGAAATGGAAAAACTTGCTAATTCAAAGGCAAGTAAGGTTCCGTTTGATGCTCAAGACAATCGTAATACAGAAACATACGTGGAAGGGCTCTCAGCATATTACCACAGAATGTTATCATTGATAAATATAGTAGCAATCAGCGTCTAAAGCGCACTCTATAATTTTGTCATCATCCGGATCTTCTCCTCTTCCTGACTGCCTTGATTGCATCATCAATGTCTTCCTCTACAGCTTAAATATCTTTACCTCGTAGCTTTGCATAATGACTTCTTCTGTTTCTATGCTTCCCGACAATAGTTCCTTAAGCTCTTTTTTAAGCCACATGTTCTGAACCTTTCTCTGATAATTGAGGACAAAAGCATATTTATCACCGTTTTTTTCTCTTATCGCAAGTTCCATTTCATCCGGAATATCAAAGTACTCGTTAAACGGATTAATTACCCCAAGGTTCTTCAGAAATACAAAAGCAGCCTCTTCGCTAAATGCGCTGCCATAATAGTAAACATAACCATTTCCAAGTTTATTCTCGGTAATAGCTCCAAATCCTTCATAGTAATCATCTTCATAACTGCCAACCACTTTGGCTGTAGACGTGCATGCAAAGAGCTGATCTGCAAAAGAACTTGCTTTAAACTCATCTTTACCCCATTTGATGTAGACATCACCGGCATCCGGAGAGATTGCAGTATACTCAGGAATATCATTGCCGGTTAGACTTTTAAGCTTTCCCGGAAGATAATCCATGGTGCACTTCCCCTCCATGTCCTTGTATCCGCTTCTGCATCCAATAACCAGCTTGCCACCGTCTTGTACATATTCTTCAAGAATCGGCAGGAAGCTTTCATTTACCATTGTCATATGCGGATATATAAGCAACTCATATTTTAAAAGATCTTTTTCAGTAATACGCTCCGTCAGATAGACATAATCTATTGGAGTATGGCTTCTTTGAGCTGCCTTAAAGATTGCGTCTTGGCTCTTTTCCTCCACATTCTCATGCCATACGTCCAGCTCTGAGTCAAAGATATTGTCATAATCCTTAAGGACAGCAACCTTGGCCACGTATGTGCTCCCCGCTACCTCTGAGATTTTCCCGATCTTATCATATATATCAGAGATTTCTTTTAGCCGTCTGTTATCTCTTCCTGAATAATCGAGAATTCCATGCCAGTACATCTCAGTTCCAAAGATTGCAGTTCTCCATCTGAAATAGCTGATAAAATCGGCGCCATGGGCAATAGACTGCATTGTCCAAAGAGTTATCTGACCCGGTCTTGGAGTAGGCGCTGCCATTCCGGTATTCCAGCCATTGGCTCCTGATTGCTGCTCCATTATTCCAAAGATAGGAGAAATAGCCCTGGTTTCTGTGAGATTTCTGCTCCATTTTCTGTCCCGAAATGAAGAATCATCCTTATCATAACCATCCAGAATATATGCGAAATTAGGATATGAGTCATAGGTTATGAAATCAAGGCTTTCATCACGCATTCTTCGGTAATCCACATGCCCAAAGATACCATTGGTTGTTACAAAGTCCTCTTCTTTTTTGTATTTGCGGATTATATCCGCCTGCATCTTAACCCATTTGCAAGCACTGTCAGAAATGAATCTATAGTAATCAAGAGTCTGGTGAGGATTAACAGTTCCCTGAACAGTTGTCCTTGGAATATGAACCTGCTCCCACTCGGTATAGGTCTGATTCCAGAAGACAGTTCCCCAGGCATCATTAAGCGCATCCAAAGTCTTGTACTTGTCCTGAAGGAACTGATTGAAAGCCATGTCATCGCTCTCTGAATAGAATTCAGCAATTTCGCAATTGATCTCATTATCAATCTGCCAGCCAATCACGCATTTTCTTTTTCCATAGTGCTTGGCAAATTTTTCTACGATAATTGATGATAGTCTTTTATAGTTCTCAGAATTATAGTTGTAGTGCCTTCGCATTCCATGCCTGAAGAGTGTGCCATCCTTACGAGCATTTAGAGCATCGGGATATTTTGATGTAAGCCATGCAGGAGGAGTTGCTGTAGGTGTTCCCATGATAACCCGCATGTTCATTTCGTCTGCAATATCAAGAAACTCATCAAAGAATTCATAGGTAAAAGAGCCTTCTGTGGGCTCTACCTTGCTCCATGCAAACTCCGCAATACGTATAGTCTTGATTCCCACCTTCTGCATTCGCTCAAGGTCTTCTCTCCAGAGCGATTTATCCCAATGTTCAGGATAATAACAAGTTCCAAGACTGATTTCGTTTCCGTTTAGTAGCTTACTCATGAATAATCCCCTCGCTATTTATGCTTTATGATTACAGTTTTAATTGCAAACCTTTAAGTCCATCCGATTCAATTCTAATCGTTGACATATCCTTCATATCTTTCTTTTTTACGACAACCAATATCTTACCGCCCAGCATAGCTCTTTTGTCTGATTTATACGAGGTAAGATCTGACATATTTCCGGCATCCATACCGATAAGATAGGCATTTGTATCCGTTTTTACATAAATAAGGCCATTAAAAGTCGGAACTACTTTATAGACTGTATCGCAGGCAGATACCTCGATAAAAAAGAAATCTCCAAGCCGTTTTACTTCTGCACAAAGTCTGTCAGCATCTTTAGTGGTTTGAACAATCGCAGTTTTAACCAGTTTATTTCCGATATACCCTTCAGCTCTTAATGTTCCCTTTTCATAGGGAACATCCCAAGATAGATGAAGATCTCCTGTTGTAGGATGGAAACGCCTTGCCTCTTCATCCCAACTCTTAGTAGCTCCAAATCTTGGGCACGCTGCCCTGGCCTTTTCTCCGACAAGTTTGTCATTAATGAAAAGCTTAACCCTCTCACAATTTGTATAGCACAGAACCTGCTTGAACTGTCCTTCATCACCCTCAAAATTCCAATGTGGTAAAAGATGAAGTGTAACCTCAGCCTTATTCCAAATTGATTTAAAGTAATAGAAAGTATCCTTTCTGAAATTAGCGGTATCTATTGCTCCAAAATTAGCTCCACGTCTTGGCCAGTGAGCCTCTCCGAGATAGTCAATTCCAGTCCAGATAAAGTCTCCTGCAACATAATTCCTGCTGGCAGTAAATCGCCAGAGAGTTTCATGAGTAAGTGCAGCAGTAACATAACTAATGTTATATTTATTATCAGTACTGTAATCACCTCTGTCGCTACAAACCGACGGATTTTCTGTGCCAATCATTATCCTGTCCGGATTGGCCAGTTTATCCTCTTCATAGAAGGTTTCCGCTCTTTCACGCCATCTTCCCACATAGTTGTAGCCAACTACTTCCAGTCCATCCAGGAAATCCCGTCTTGTTGCTATCTCAGGAAGAGATTCGATATTGTCACAAGCGCTTGTAACGAGCCTTAAGCTATCCTCTTCGTGAACAATATCTGATAGGAACTTTACAATCTTGGCACCATCCGAATAAGCCTGTTCAGGGATTTCGTTACCTATGCTCCACAGAATTACTGATGGATGATTATAATCGCGCCTTAGCATCGTACGAAGCTCCCGCTCCGCATCCCGGTAAAAGAACTGACTAAAACCATAAGAGGGTTGATCAGAAAAATAATTCTCGCTCTTATTCTTTCCAAGTGTCCATTCATCATAGATTTCATCCATGACTAAAAAGCCCATCTCGTCGCAAAGATCAAGCAAAGCAGGTGCCGGGGGATTATGTGAGCATCTGATCCCATTAACGCCCATTTCTTTTAATAGCTTTAACCTGTATTTCCATACTTCCTTATGAAATGCCGCTCCAAACATGCCCGAGTCATGATGCAGGCAAACACCTTTTATCTTAACCCTTACCCCATTAAGCAAAAAGCCGTCATCCGGTGTAAACTCTGCAGTTCTGATTCCAAAGCTTTCAACTCTTTCATCAATTTTAGTATTTCCCCGATACATCAGGGTCACTAGTTTATAAAGATAAGGTGTCCGGTCTGACCACAAAGAAGGCTTATCCACATAAATCCTACTGCAGGCTTCAGATGAGTCAAAAGAGCTTACACAGAGCGTTGCTCCTGCGACGGATATCTCTTTACCTCTTTTATCCTTAAGAATCCATTTTACAAGGATATTGGTATCTTCTTCGCCATAATTATTTACAAGCGCCCGCACATCAATTGTTGCGCTTTGATTGTCCCTATATACTCCGCTTGTATCAGCCTTAACACCAAAGTAGTCAAGACTCACAACATCTTTTTTTCTATAGAGGACATCTCTGTATATTCCTGAGCCTGTGTACCATCGGCTGTTAGGCTGCTTGTTGTTATTTACTTTTACAGCAACAACATTTTCTCCTTCTGCCAGAGCATCTGTAATATCCACAACGAATGTAGAATAGCCATAAACTCTTTTACCGACCGGTATTCCATTGACAAATATCTCGCTCTCCATGTACACGCCTTCAAAAACAAGCTCGTGCCTCTTTTTTAAATCTCTCCTTGTAACACTGATTTTTTTTCTGTACCAACCAATTCCGGCTTTTGCATAGCCTCCGCCGGCACCGGTTTTGTTTCGTTTGTCCGGGGCAAAAAAAGTATCCCAGTCATGGGGGAGATTAACTTTTTCCCAGTCCTTGTCATCGAAATCTGCACCGGTGTATAAATGGTCTTTGCAATCGCCCAGATTAAACTTCCAATCTTCATTGATTTTTATAGTGTCTTTTAAAAGCATCTTTACTTCCTCATCACTCTAAAAAAAATAAGGGGAACAGTTTCCTGCTCCCCTATCATTTATAATTAGTACCATTATCTGGTAGCAAGCCAAGCATCATACTGATTATAGAATTCATCAAGAACAGTCTGAAGACCTGCTGCATAGCACTCTTCTATCATCTTATCAAGTGTAGCATCCACATCATCAACAAGACCCAGCTCAAGCATTGGTACATATGAGCTAAGTACTGTGTTTACTGCAGCCTTCTCATTAACTACATTTGTATCATCAAATACAAAGGTAATTGTAGGATTGCTTATAACTCTCTCTTCCCAGCTATCTGAAATAGCCTTTTCTCTTTCATCTCCGCCTGCCTCTGAAAGCTCACCGTTCTTGATCGCCCAGGATGCGGAAACTGTCATTGGAGGATAGTTCTCAACTGCACCATCAATTCTTGTATACTCGTTATTATCATTGATTGAATAGTGCTTGCCCTCTTCTCCGAGAAGAATAAGATGATTAACGTATGTGTCCATCTTCATGATATCAAGCACCATAGCTGCTCTTTCAGGCTTTTGAGAGCTTGCAGTAATAGCCATATCATTGTTTGAATATGCTTCGCATCCAACAAGGTGAGGATTTGTAATATCATAAGCTGCGCATGTAACGCCGTCTGTCTGCTCAGCCTGTCTCATGTAGGTAAATACTGATGCGTTCCAGGCAATTGATGCACCTTGAAGAGCTCCAAAAGCATCATCGTCTGTTACTGTATTTGTAAGAGCAGATCTGCTCCAGCAGCCTGCATCGGCCATTGCCTTCATATCTTTTGCATACTCTCTAAATGGTTCATACTCATAAGCGAGCTTGATATCATCTCTTGTGGGAAGTTGTCCTTCCTTATACTCATAGATCATATCGAACCAGTCAGAATCAAGAGCAAGAAATGTATCATATTGCTCTCGGTAAACATCCCAAAGTTCATTGTTATCACCTGCTGCTGCAAGTGCATATATACCACTTTCAGGAGTTTCTTTTTCTGCAACGGTCAATGAGAAGTTCTTGTAGTCTTCCCAGCTTGAAAGCTCTTTTATGTCATACTTATCAGCGATATCCTGTCTGATGGCAACAATCTTGCCCATAGGTTGTGCTGTATTGGAAGGAACAGCTATAGTCTTACCTGAAAGAGTTGTCTCATCCCAGCTCTCAGCAGCCTGATACTTACTTGTAAGAGGCATGTTGTTTGCAATAAAGTCAGAATCAAGCGTGAAGAATGATCCTTTTGCTGCTTCTGTGTACATGTAACACCATGGCGCTGTAAAGATAAGATCTGCATCACCGCCCTGAAGAACCAGAGAATACATCGTTGCATAGTCACTCCAGCTAAGGAATGTCACATTGATGTCTGTGTTAAAAGGCTTCAGGTAATCGTTGATAAGACCCAGAACCTCGTCCCAGTCATTTGGTGTATCACCAATAAGATACATCTGAACTGTGTAAGGACTGCTAAGATCTATTGATGAATACATCTCCGGTGTTGCAGCAATTACGTCCTCTCCAATCGCATCAGGAAGTCCTGCAAGTGCATCGCTTGTAGCTGCAGCAGTTTCTGTTCCTGCAGCCTGTCCGGCAGCTTCAGTTGTCTGAGCATCTTTGCCTGTGCTCTCAGTAGTTGTTGGTGTAGCCTCACTACCGCAGCCTGCCATTATACCGACCGCCATAGTAAGCGCCATTAAGATTGATAATACTTTCTTTTTCATGATTTCCTCCTTTATCCTTTTACTGCTCCTATTGTTAACCCCTTTACGAAGTACCTTTGAACAAAGGGGTAAAGTAACACGATTGGTCCTGTAGCAATAACTGTCATAGCCATCTTCATACTTTCAATCGGTATAGACGGAAGGGCAATTCCTGATTTTTCTGCTACTATCCTCATAGCCTCTGCGCTTCCAAGAATCCTCTGGAGATAATACTGGAGAGTAAACATATTCTCATCAGTTATGTAAAGCATACAGTTATACCAGTCATTCCAGTAAGCCAGTGCCGAAAACAGCGACAGTGTTGCAATAAGCGGCTTAGATAACGGGATGATCAGTTTTGTAAATATAACAAGATCATTAGCCCCATCAATCTTTGCGGATTCAGTAATCTCCATTGGGACTCCCGACATAAAGGACTTTGCTATGATCATGTTCCATACCGAAAACATTAGCGGAAGTATCAGGCCAGTAAAATGATTCTTAAAATTCAGATATCTTACACAGAGAAGATACCAGGGAACCAAACCACCACTAAACAAAGTTGTGAAGAAATAAAAGAATGCAAACTTATTTCTCCAAGGGAAATCCTTCCTGGAAAGTACATAACCCGTCATTGTAGCAAGCAGAACCGCAAAAAACGTTCCAACCACTGTAACTCCAATGGTTGTTCCATAGGCCTTAAGAATAGCCACCGGGTTTTTCAAGCTAAGCTGATAACTCTCGAGACTAAAGTTTGTAATCGAAGGCAAAAGCGGATATCCATTCTTTATCAACGAGCTTTCCGAGGTAAAAGATGCAATGATGATCAGATAAAATGGTACAACACAAATCAATGCAAATAATCCAATGAGCACAACGCCAACAAGATTGACTGCGATTTCATCTTTACTCATTGGGCGTTTTCTACTCATAACTACTTCTTTAGCCATTTTCTCCTCCATCAATAAAGTGCATAATCAGGGTTAGCTCTTTTAACCAAAGCATTAGATATCATGATTGTTACAAAGCATAGAACCGACTGATACAAACTTGCTGCAGCTGAGACTCCAATGTCTCCGTTGTCAATAAGGAGTCTGAAAACGTAAGTATCAATTACATCTGTGGTGGGCTGTAATAATGCACTTGAACGAACCGTCTGATAGAACAATCCGAAATCACCTCTGAAGATATTTCCGATTCCAAGAAGAACCAGAATCATCATTGTAGGCTTCAGCGAAGGAATTGTCAGGTACCTGATCTTCTGCCATGCACTTGCACCGTCAATGGAAGCCGCTTCGAACATCTCCTGATCAAGACCTGTTATAGCAGCAAGATATACAACTGAACCATATCCGGTCTGTTTCCATATTCTTAAAAAGATGATAACTACTGGCCAGGCAACCGGCGTATTGTACAAGTCAAAGGCTGTTCCGCCAAGCATGGTAACCACATGGTTAAATACGCCTTTTTCATAGTTGAAAATGTTATACATTATGGCTCCGGCTACAACCCAGCTGATGAAATAGGGTAAAAACATCAGTGACTGAGTTACTTTTTTAAAGACCTTTGAAAACAATTCATTGAGAAGAATTGCGCTTCCCATTTCAAAGACAACGCCAAAAAAGATAAATGCTATATTATATAAAAGCGTATTTCTTGTAACCATTCCAAGCTTTCCGGAAATCAAGAGAGCTTTGAAATTATTAAGACCATTCCAAGGTGAAAAATAGATTCCCCCATTATATTGATATCTTTTGAATGCTAGAATAATTCCCGTCATTGGAACATAGCTGAAAATTATCACATATAAAAGGCTTGGCAGGAGCATCAAAAGCAAAAGCCAATGCCTTTTTATGATCTTCATAAAAGGTGTTTTTGTTTTTTTGTTTTCTTTTCCCATACCTTCTCCCTGTACGTTTTACACAAAAAGACATATCGTTTTAATAATAGTATAGGAAAAGCATACAAATACAACTATTCGCATTACTCTCAAATATAAAAAAATTATTAAGATATTTTAGACAAAATTTATTTTTGTTTGCGCAAAATTGCGCTTAAATAGCGCAATTTTTTATTTTTTGCGCAAATTCTATTGATAATTATTAATTTTACACATATAATTATTTATTATGGGAAAGAAAATCAGATTAAATGAGATAGCAAAAGAACTAAATATGTCACCAACCACCGTATCCAGAGCTCTTTCAGGAACCGGACGCATTTCAAGTAAAACGCGTCAAAAGGTCCTTGCATACGCTGAAGAAGTGGATTACCGCTCTCCTTCTCAGAATAGGCAACAGGCAAAAAAAACCTCATCTTCAAGAAGCGGGAACATTGCTATAGTTCTGTCAAAAGATCTACTCTACGAATCAGAGTTTTTTCATTTATGCCTTCTTGGTGCAACCAGCGCACTGGCAGATCATGGTTATGAAACATTACTGATACTTTGTAATACCAATGAATATGGGGCGTTAATGCCAGCTGTAGAGAAAAGAAAGCTAGATGGTGTCATATTTACCAGAGCTATAGCCCATGAAAAGAGCTTTTCATATCTCAAAAAGAACCATATTCCCATAGTAGTTGTGGGATCTGGTGTAAAAGATGCGTTAATGGTTGATACAAACACTGCACTAGCATGCCGTGAACTTTCTTCATCACTGGTTAACAGCGGATGCAGGAATATTGCATATATTGGCGGAAGCATGAATTACAACGTCAATGCCAAGAGATTGGAAGGTGTCCTTATGGGCATATTAGATTATTCTATCGAGCCAAACACCAATCTTATTTTCAGAGATGTTGTTGATTTTGAATCCTGCAGAATTGCAGTTGAAAACGCCATCCATCGCAAAGCCGATGGTATTATCTGTTGTGATGATGTGACTTCCCTTTGGACTCATGAAGTGCTGACAAGAGCCGGATTGTCTGTCCCAAAGGATATAGCACTGGCTTCTTGTTATGATAGCAATGACCTTGCCAATCACCTTCCTGCAATCACTGCTGTTCATATTGATGCCAGAAAAATGGGAATTGATGCAGGAGAAGCCATGTTCAGGCTCCTCTCCGGAACAGAAGACCGCTCATTTATTCCTGTGGAGCATACCATACATTTAAGAGAATCAACCAGGAGCAAAGCAGTAAAAAGTTATTGTCACACTTGATTCTATTTTGGAGGAATGGTTCGGATCAGCTTTTTCGCCGCATGTGAGTGTGAGGAATCGAGCTGGCCGGATTGATATGTTGACGGAGATAAGCCTGCATAGGCCAGAATCTTATCTGCGTTATCAAAACGTTCGAAGTTGCCAACTTCAGCAAGAATCATCGCTCCCATACGGTAGCTGATACCCGGGATGGTCATTATTGGAGATTGTATTTCGTCCATGATTGCCTTTATGGATTCCTAGATTTCCTCGATCTCTTCCTGATGATGATAAAAAAGAAGATTGCACCGGCGTGAAGATTGACATAGACAAGTATTTCAAATAAAATGCAAACAAAAGTTCGATATACATTGAAAAAAAGCCCGAAAAATGGTATACTACTCATAGTGTGCCATTTTCTGTTTTCAGGGTTTATAAGGGAAATAATAGTATCAAATGGTACATATATTTCATCTGGTCCTATCCAGGTTTTTTAGTTTTAAAATGCAGATTTGGGTGAGGCAATTGTCCGTTTGACCATTTTTTGTTAAATAGTGTATCCTTCGCGGACAATTTTTTGCCTTATAGAACACTTTTTTATTATGGATTTTGAGGGTATTTTGTAAGAAATGGACTTTAAATTACACTCTGAATATCAACCTACAGGCGATCAGCCGCAGGCCATAAAAGAACTCGTTGATGGATTCAAGGAAGGCAATCAATTCCAGACTTTACTTGGTGTTACGGGTTCCGGCAAGACCTTCACCATGGCCAACGTGATAGCAGCCCTGAACAAGCCGACTCTGATCATCAGCCACAACAAAACCCTCGCTGGCCAATTGTATTCTGAGATGAAAGAGTTCTTCCCCGAGAACGCGGTGGAGTATTTTGTATCCTACTATGATTACTACCAGCCTGAGGCCTATGTTCCCCAGACTGACACATATATTGCCAAGGACTCTTCCATCAACGAGGAGATTGATAAGCTGAGGCTCTCAGCCACCGCATCCCTTACAGAGAGAAGAGATGTAATTGTTGTGGCTTCTGTATCCTGTATCTACGGCCTTGGAAGCCCGGAGGATTATGAGGAATTAATCATTTCTTTAAGACCCGGAATGATGAAGGACAGAGATGATGTCATCCGAGAGTTGATTGCAATTCAGTACACCAGGAATGATAATGATGTAGCCAGAAGTACCTTCAGAGTAAGGGGAGATGTTCTCGAAATCTATCCCGCCATTGGCGGAGACTACGCCATCAGAGTGGAATTCTTCGGAGATGAGATAGACAGAATCACAGAGGTGGACCCTCTTACGGGACAGGTTCACGCAGAACTTTCCCACGTGGCAATTTTCCCTGCCAGCCACTATGTTGTGGCAGCAGACAAGATGAATAAAGCCTGCGAAGCCATCGAAGAGGAACTTAAGGACAGGGTAAGATTCTTTAAAGGAGAGGACAAGCTCCTTGAGGCCCAGAGAATATCAGAGCGTACCAACTTTGACATAGAGATGCTTAGAGAAACCGGCTTCTGCTCCGGTATTGAGAACTATTCCAGACACCTGGTAGGTTCAGCCCCCGGGGCTCCGCCACATACTCTTATGGACTACTTTAAGGATGATTACCTTATTATCGTTGATGAGTCCCATATCACCATTCCCCAGATAGGCGGAATGTTTGCGGGAGACAGATCAAGAAAGAACACCCTGGTGGACTATGGCTTCAGACTGCCTTCAGCCCTTGATAACAGACCTTTAAGCTTTGAGGAGTTTGAGTCAAGGATTGACCAGATGTTATTTGTTTCAGCTACTCCCAACACCTACGAGGAGCAGCATGAGCTTCTTAGGACCGAGCAGATCATAAGACCTACGGGTCTTCTTGATCCTGAGATAGATGTTCGTCCCATCGAAGGACAGATTGATGACCTTATCGGTGAGATCAGAAAGACCACCAAGGCGGGCAACAAGGTTCTTATTACAACCTTAACCAAGCACATGGCCGAAGACTTAACGGATTACCTTCATGAGGTCGGTATCAGGGTTAAGTATCTCCACTCCGATATTGACACCTTAGAGCGTGCCCAGATAATAAGGGATATGCGCCTTGACGTCTTTGATGTACTTGTGGGAATCAACCTCTTAAGAGAGGGACTTGATATACCCGAAATTGCCCTTGTGGCAATACTTGATGCCGATAAGGAGGGCTTCCTTCGTTCGGCAACTTCACTGATTCAGACCATAGGACGTGCGGCCAGAAACAGCGAGGGTCACGTTGTAATGTATGCGGACAACATGACAGACTCCATGAAGATAGCCATCGACGAGACCAACAGGCGTCGTGAGATTCAGATGAAATACAATGAGGAGAACGGCATAACTCCCACCACCATCAAGAAGGCGGTCAGAGACCTCATAAGTATTTCCAAGGAGATTGCCAAGGAGGAGGTGCGCTTCGAGAAGGATCCCGAATCCATGTCGGAGGCGCAGCTTAAGAAGCTTGTTGATGAGGTTGAGAAGAAGATGAAGAGAGCGGCAGCAGACCTTAACTTTGAGGCTGCGGCAGAACTTCGTGACAAGATGATGGAACTCAAGAAGATACAGCTTGACAGAAATTACAAATAGAAAGTGCAGAATAATGGAACAGCCTATTAAGATGCAGCCCCGCCGGAATATCATTTCCATAACCGGCGCTGCAGAACACAATTTAAAGAATATTAACCTGGAAATTCCCAGAGATGAGCTGGTGGTTTTTACCGGATTATCAGGTTCCGGTAAGAGCTCCCTAGCCTTCGACACAATCTATGCGGAGGGCCAGAGACGTTACATGGAGTCTCTCTCATCCTACGCAAGACAGTTCCTGGGACAGATGGAGAAGCCTGATGTTGAGAGAATAGAGGGACTTTCTCCCGCCATCTCCATAGACCAGAAATCCACCAACAAGAACCCCAGATCCACTGTGGGAACAGTAACGGAGATTTATGACTACTTCCGACTTCTCTACGCCAGAATCGGTATTCCTCACTGCCCCAACTGCGGCAAGGAGATTAAGAGACAGACCGTTGACCAGATGGTTGACCAGATTATGACTCTTCCCGAGGGCAGCAAGATTCAGCTTCTTGCTCCCGTAGTACAGGGCAAGAAGGGTGAGCACGCCAAGGTTTTCGAGAGAGCCTCCAAGGCCGGATACGTAAGAGTAATCGTAGACGGAAACATGTATGAGCTTTCCGAAGAGATCAAGTTAGATAAGAACATTAAGCACACCATTTCCATAATCGTCGATCGACTGGTGGTTAAGCCCGGCATCGAGAAGAGAATGACGGATTCCATAGAGACAATCCTTTCCATAGCGGAAGGACTTCTTGACGTGGAAGTAATAGGCGGCGAGACCTTGAGATTCTCCGAGAATTTCGCCTGTCCCGACTGCGGAATAAGCATCAGCGAAATTGAGCCCAGAAGCTTCTCCTTCAACAATCCCTTCGGAGCCTGCCCTGTCTGCGCAGGTCTGGGATACAAGATGGAGTTTGACCCTGAGCTTATGATTCCCGATGAGAATCTTTCCATAAATGAGGGAGCCATCCAGGTAATGGGCTGGCAGTCATCCAAGCAGAAGGGAAGCTTCACCAACGCCCTTCTTGTAGCATTGGCAAAAGAATGGGGGTTCTCCCTTGACGCACCCTATAAAGATCTGCCTCAGAAGGTGAAAGACATAATTGTTCACGGTACCCACAAGGAAGTGGACGTTTACTATGAGGGACAGAGAGGTAAAGGAGTTTATCCCATTGCCTTCGAAGGCCTTATTAAGAATACGGAGAGACGATACAGAGAGACTGCCTCCGAGACAACGAAGGCGGAGTATGAGGAATTCATGCAGATTACTCCCTGTACCGAATGTAAGGGCATGAGACTTAAGAAGGAGTCTCTTGCTGTTACCGTATGCAAGAAGAACATTTACGAAATCACATCTCTTTCAATAGAGGCGCTTTCCGAGTTCTTAAACAACATGAAACTTACAAAGACCCAGGAGGCCATCGGGCACCTTCTTCTCAAGGAGATTAAGGCGAGAGTGGGATTCCTTATAAATGTGGGTCTTGATTATCTGACACTGTCAAGAGCAACCGCATCTTTGTCAGGCGGCGAGGCTCAGAGAATCAGACTTGCCACCCAGATCGGTTCAGGTCTTGTGGGGGTTTGCTACATTCTCGACGAGCCTAGTATCGGACTTCACCAGAGAGATAACGGAAAGCTTCTCCAGGCCCTTAAGAGACTGAGAGACCTGGGCAACACGCTTATTGTGGTTGAGCATGATGAGGAAACCATGCGTGAAGCGGACTGCATTGTGGATATCGGTCCCGGAGCGGGAAGTGAAGGTGGAGAAGTTGTTGCCATCGGAACTGTGGATGATATCATTAACACTCCCGAATCCATAACCGGTCAGTATCTGTCAGGCAAGCTTTCAATACCTGTTCCGAAGATCAGAAGAAAGCCTACAGGGAAGATAACAATCAAAGGTGCCGAACAGAACAACCTTAAGAATATAAACGTTGATATTCCCCTTGGAGTATTTACCTGCGTTACCGGAGTTTCAGGTTCAGGAAAGAGTTCTCTCATTAACGAGATTCTTCAGAAGAGCCTGTCAAAGACTTTAAACAGAGCAAGGACCATACCCGGTAAACATAAAGAAATCACCGGTGTGGATCAGCTTGATAAGATAATCAACATTGACCAGTCTCCCATCGGACGTACGCCCCGTTCCAACCCTGCCACCTATACAGGTGTCTTTGACATGATAAGAGACCTGTTTGCATCAACTACCGATGCCAAGGCCAAGGGTTACAGCAAGGGAAGATTCAGCTTCAACGTTAAGGGCGGACGATGCGAGGCATGCTCAGGTGACGGTATCATAAAGATAGAGATGCATTTCCTTCCCGATGTGTACGTTCCCTGTGAAGTCTGTGACGGAAAGAGGTACAACAGAGAAACTCTGGAAGTGAAGTACAAGGGAAAGAGCATCTTTGATGTCCTTGATATGACTGTGGAAGAGGCTTTGCCCTTCTTTGAGAATGTGCCCACCATAAAGAGAAAGATACAGACCCTTTACGATGTGGGACTTTGCTACATCAAGCTTGGCCAGCCTTCAACCACTCTTTCGGGAGGTGAGGCCCAGAGGATCAAGCTTGCAACGGAACTCAGCAAGAAGAGTACCGGCAAGACCATATATGTCCTGGATGAGCCCACAACGGGACTTCACTTTGCGGATGTTCACAAGCTGGTGGACATTCTTCAGAGACTTACCGATGCGGGCAACACGGTTGTTGTCATCGAACATAACCTTGATGTAATTAAGACTGCAGATTACATCATAGATATGGGACCCGAGGGCGGCGACAAGGGTGGAACCGTTATTGCCAAGGGTACCCCTGAGGCAGTTGCCAAGGTGAAGAATTCTTATACAGGACAGTTCCTGGCAAAGATGTTATAGAGGAAATTTTAGTCGGCAGAACCCTTAAGTTTATTGAGGGTTCTGCCGATATAGTTTTATAGAAAATTAATATCTTGCCCCTATGAAAATGGCAAAAGATGCGATATAATTACTGTGTGTGTTTACGCACGTTTAGTTTTTTATGGAGTTTTTTCCAAACGAATCTTTTACCACAGAAAGGGGTATTGATCATATGCAATACGCAGATATAGGAATCGATTTAGGTACAGCCAGCATCCTCGTTTACATCAGAGGTAAGGGCGTTGTTTTGAAAGAGCCCTCGGTTGTAGCTTTTGACAGAGACACAGATAAGATTAAAGCAATCGGTGAAGACGCCCGCTTAATGCTTGGACGTACTCCCGGCAACATAGTTGCAGTAAGACCTTTACGTCAGGGTGTTATCTCTGACTATACCGTAACCGAGAAGATGATGAAGTACTTCATCCAGAAAGCACTCGGTAAGAGAACCTTCCGTAAGCCCAGAATCGCAGTGTGCGTTCCTTCAGGTGTTACAGAGGTTGAGAAGAAGGCAGTTGAGGATGCTACCTACCAGGCAGGTGCAAGAGAGGTTTCCATTATCGAGGAGCCCATTGCAGCAGCTATCGGTGCAGGTATCGACATCTCTAAGCCCTGCGGCAACATGATTGTTGATATCGGTGGTGGTACTTCCGATATTGCAGTTATTTCCCTTGGCGGCGCCGTTGTAAGTGCATCCGTTAAGGTGGCCGGCGATGACTTCGATGAAGCTATCGTTCGTTACATGCGTAAGAAGCATAATCTCCTCATCGGTGAAAGAACCGCAGAGGACATTAAGATTAAGATCGGTACAGCATTCAGACGTGCCGAAGTAGATTATATGGATGTCAGAGGACGTAACCTCGTAACAGGTCTTCCCAAGACAGTCCGCGTTTCCTCAGAAGAGACAGAAGAGGCTTTGAGAGAGCCCACCCAGCAGATTATTGAAGTAATCCACAGCGTGCTGGAGAAGACTCCCCCTGAACTTGCAGCCGACATTGCCGACAGAGGAATCGTACTCACAGGTGGCGGAAGCTTACTTAACGGACTTGAGGACCTTATCTACGACAGAACCGGCATCAACACCATGACAGCTGAGGATCCCATGACCGCAGTTGCCATTGGTACCGGTAAGTATGTAGAGTTCCAGGCAGGTTACAGAGAAGACTAAGATTCCCTAAGGAGGCAGCTTAATGTTAAAAGGACTGTACACAGCTTATACAGGCTTGCGCCATGAACAGCACCGTATGGATATTATGACCAACAACCTGGCCAATTCCACCACGGTAGGCTTCAAGAAAGAAGGTTCTACCAGCCAGTCCTTTGACGAAATTCTGGCATACCGACTTAAGGATACAACAGACGTAGGAAACCTCGCCAAGAGAATCGGGTACAATACCCCCGGTGTTAAGATTGGCGAGACCTACACATATTATGATCAGGGTCCTTTCCAGGCCACCAATAATACCTATGACCTGGCACTGGGAGGGAACGGATTCTTCACGATTGAATTCACCAATAAGGCGGGAGAAACAACTACAATGTATACTCGCGCCGGTGATTTTACACTTACCAAGGACGGATATCTTGTTACCAAGGACGGGGACTACGTGCTGGGTACCAACGGTCGTATCAGACTTGATACCCTCGCGGACGCAACGGTGGGCAAGGACGGAAGCATCATGCAAAATGGTGTGACTGTAGCTCAGTTAAGACTCACAGATTTCGAGGATTATGATTATCTTGAGCACTACGGCGAGACATATTTTGTTCCCGTTGAAGGCTACACAACCAAGGCTGCAGATGCTGAAGTTTATTCCGGTTATTTGGAGACCGCCAATGTTTCGGTGGTAACGGAAATGGTTAATATGATTTCCATTACCAGAGCCTATGAGAGTAATCAGAAGATTATGCAGGCTTACGATGAGACTCTTGAGCAGGCAGCAAACCAGACCGGAAGGCTCTAATCCTTAAGGATTAAGAAAACAGGAGGATGACTGTATGGTAAGAAGTTTGTGGAGTGCCGCTTCCGGCATGAACGCACAGCAGGTTAATCTGGATACAATTGCCAATAACCTTGCCAATGTCAATACCGTAGGTTTCAAGACCACGGTTAATGAATTCAAATCTCTTTTATATCAGAATATTCAGACCAGAACCACATCAGCCAACGGTGATACCAAACCCGTAGGTGCTCAGGTGGGCCTGGGTGTCAGGAATGCTTCCATGATATCAATTTTTAAACAGGGTGCAGCCAACGCTACAGAGAGTGATACCGCTTTCTGTATTGAAGGTGAAGGCTTCTTTGCGGTAAGAGGAAACGATGCCCAGACTTATTACACCAGAAACGGTGATTTTACCTGGACATTGGGTAACAACAACACCCTTATTCTTACCACCACAGAAGGACTTCCTGTACTCAGCACCACGGGAGCTTTGATAACTCTTCCCAGAGATCAGTACGTTACTTCAAGAATAACGGTTACTGCTGATGGTACAGTTTGCTACCCCGATGAGAACAATGTTCCTCAGTCCATGGGATTTGCAATCGGTCTTTATCAGTTTAATAACCCTGCAGGCCTCAACAAGGAAGACAGCACAATCTACGGTGTAACCGACGCCAGTGGTCCTGCTCTTAACGAGGCAACAAACGGAGCCCTTCAGAGAAGTAAGCTTTTACAGGGCTATCTGGAGCAGTCAAACGTACAGGTTGCAGATGAGATGGTAAGCATGATTATCACACAGCGTGCTTATGAAATGAACTCAAAGGCTATTCAGGCATCTGATGAGATGATGCAGCAGGCAAACAACCTTCGTAGATAATTTGGGAGGTTAAGGTATGGATTATTCAGGAATTTCCGCTTATTCAAATATACTGACTTCGCAGTATAACACAGCGAAGACCAATGAACTTAAGGGCAAACTTACAAACAGCGCGGCACAGTCTGACGAAGAACTGATGGCTGCCTGCAAGGAGTTTGAGGCCTATTTCATTGAGCAGGTTTTTAAAGGGATGGAGAAGACAGTAGTAAAGGCAGACAACTCCTCCTCCTCAACAAGCACAGTGGTAGATTTCTACAAGGATGAGCTTTACAAGAAGCTTGCCAAACAGACTACGGAGACCAACAGTATCGGTCTTGCACAACAGATGTACGACCAGATGAAGAGAACACAGGGACTGCCTTAAGGCAGTCCTTTTTTGTATTTTAAAGGCAGTGTATGGAAACAATTAAGGGTTACGTAGATCACATTATTTTTCACAACAGCGACAACGGCTATACCGTTATGAACTTCATCAGCTCCGGCGATGAAGTTGTTTGCGTGGGAACTTTCCCGGATCTGGCAGAGGGAGAAAACCTTTCATTAAACGGCGAGTATATTTCCCATCCGACCTACGGCGAACAGTTCAAGGTATCCTCCTATGAGACAATCCTTCCCACGGACAGGGAAAGCATGGAAAGGTATTTAAGAAGCGGAGCTGTCAAGGGCGTAGGTGCCGCACTTGCTTCGCGAATCCTAAGGAAATTCGGTGACGATACCTTAAGAATCCTTGAGGAGGAACCGGAGCGACTTTCTGAAATCAAGGGAATCAGCCCTGCCAAAGCAAGGGATATCGGCAATCAGATTGAGAACAGAAAAGAGCAAAGAGACGCCATTCTCTTCCTTTCGGGCTATGGCATAAGTCCTGCCATGGCTTACAAAATTTACGATACTTACGGGATGAGTCTGTATATGATTCTCAGGGAGAACCCCTACAGACTTGCCGAAGACATAAACGGAATCGGATTCAAAACCGCAGATGAAATAGCTTCGAGAATCGGAATAAACACAGACTCGGAGTTTCGAATCAGAAGCGGTATCATGTATATTCTTTTCACCGCCACCACCGAGGGACACGTGTATCTTCCGAGGGACATGGTGGTTTCACAGTGCGCTGAACTTTTGGATTTGACCGAAGAAGCCATCACCCCCGTCATCGACAACCTGGTTATGGACAAGAAGGTTGTGGTCAAGAACAAAGATCAGATTTTTGCGGCAAATAACTATTATGCGGAACTGAGCTGCGCCAGAATGCTAAGCGACATCAACAGCTACGTTTCGTCCGGCGAGGCCATGCTTAAGAGGGATGAGGAAAAGGTCAGAGCCAAAATAAGGCAGCTGGCGGAATCAGAGAATCTTGAGTTTGATGAACTCCAGGAGGAAGCTGTTTTTGAGAGCGTACGAAACGGTGTGTTCATCCTCTCCGGAGGTCCCGGAACCGGCAAAACCACAACCATAAATACAATAATTAAACTCTTCATGGAGGAGGGCCTTGATATTTTCCTGGCAGCACCCACCGGAAGAGCGGCTAAGAGAATGACAGAAGCCACGGGATTTGAGGCCAAGACCATCCACAGAATGCTGGAATTAAACGGCGCCCCCGAGGAGGGAGACAGGAATCTGGCAAGATTTGAGAGAAATGAGGACAACCCTCTGGAGGCCGACGTAATAATAATCGATGAAATGTCCATGGTGGATCTGCCCCTTTTCAGGGCGCTTCTAAGAGCCATAACTCCAGGAACCAGACTGATTATGGTGGGGGATGTGAATCAGCTTCCCAGTGTGGGACCCGGACAGATCCTAAGGGACCTTATAGAGAGTGAAAGATTCCCTGTGGTCATTCTTCAAAAGATTTTCAGACAGGCCGAGGTCAGCGACATCGTTGTAAACGCCCACAAGATAAACAGGGGCGAAGCCATAGCCTTGGACAACAAGAGTAAGGACTTTTTCTTCCTGGAAAGAAATGACACAAATGTCATTTATAAACATATGATTCAGCTAATCAGGGATAAGCTTCCCGGATATGTGGGAGCCACACCCTTTGACATCCAGGTTCTTACCCCCATGCGAAAGGGAGCCCTCGGAGTTGAGACCTTAAACGGAATTCTCCAGGAGTATCTGAATCCTGCTGACGAGAGCAAGAAGGAACATAGAACCGGTGACCGCCTCTTCAGAGAAGGTGACAAGGTCATGCAGATAAAGAATAACTACAAAATCGAGTGGGAAGTCAGAAGCAAATACAACATCCCCATAGACAGCGGTATGGGCGTCTTTAACGGCGATATCGGAACCATCAAAGAGATAAATGAGTATGCCTCAAGCCTTGAGGTGGAATTTGATGAGGGTAAAATCGTAACCTATCCCTTCTCCGGCCTGGACGAACTGGATCTGTCCTATGCCATAACAATTCATAAATCCCAGGGAAGCGAGTACCCTGCTGTTATTCTGCCGCTTTTAACGGGCCCCAGAATGCTGTTTAACAGAAATCTTTTATACACGGCAATCACAAGAGCAAAGAACTGCGTTACCATCCTTGGAAGCAGCGAAACTGTCAGAAACATGATTGATAACGAAACCGAGAATAAGCGCTACACAGCCCTTAAGGACAGAATAAGGGAGGTAATGCCGTGACGGAAACCCTGATAGAGATAATTGGTGAGGCTATAGGATTTGTTGCGGATTTGGCGATTGATCTGGTTTTTCCAAGAAGATGTCCCATCTGTAACGAGCCTTTGAGACCCGGAAAGCTTATTCATCCCGAATGTGAAAAAAAGATGGTTCCCATAACAAGGGACTACTGCCTTAAATGTGGGCGACCCATTAAGGATGGCGAGAAGGAATACTGCACAGACTGCGAGGGAAAAGAGCGCTACTTTGACGAAGGCAGGGTGGCCTTTGAGTATTCTGCCCTTTCGGGAGCTATGTATAAGTTCAAATATTCCCATAAACCGGAGTACGGTGAGTGCCTCGGAATGATGACGGCAAAGGCTCTTAAGAAAGAATTAAGACTTTGGAATGCGGACGCAATTATACCCATTCCCATACACAAAAACAGGAAGAAAACCAGAGGGTACAATCAGGCCGAAATCCTAGCAAAATCAATAGGTAAGCACGCTAAGATACCTGTGGTGACAACTCTCGTAAAGAGAGTGATTGACACCCCCAAATTGAAGGATCTGAATCCTGCAGAACGCCAAAATTGTTTGAAAAACTCTTTTAAATTGACTGTAGATGATGTAAAATTAAAGAAAATTATATTAGTCGATGATATCTACACGACAGGATCTACAATTGACACCGTGGCTCGCCTATTGAAAGAGTACGGTGTTAGAAGTGTCTATTTTGTTACTATTACCGCCGGTAACGGGTGATAAGCCCGTATCGTATAAACTATTGGAGGTGGCTCTATGGATGTTAGAAACTGTAGGAAGTGCGGAAAAATTTTCAACTATGTGATGGGCCCCATTATATGCCCCGCATGTGCTGAAGCTCAGGAAGCTAAGTTCCAGACCGTCAAGACTTATATCAGGGAGAATCCCGGCGTGGGTGTTCCTGAGGTTGCGAGGGAATGCGATGTAGAGACAAGCCAGATTTATCAGTGGCTTAGAGAAGAGCGCTTACAGCTTGGAGAAGGTTCCGTTATTTCACTCGAGTGTGAGAACTGTGGAGCATCTATAACCAGCGGAAGACTTTGCGACAAGTGCAAGAAGACCATGATGAATGACATGAGAGCTGCCAGCAGAGTCGAGAGGCCCGCCGAACAGCCTAAGATTAAGGTTGAAGACGGTAAGAACAAGATGAGATTCCTGTAATAGAGGAAAGGTTTTACTGGTTACATGGTAAATGAAGAACGCGTCATCTTAATGACGAGAATGGCATCATACGAAGCCGGAGAAGGAAAGAAGAACATCAAAATCGGCGATTATTTTCGTGCGGATTATTTGTCCAAGCAGCTTTTGAAATCACTGATTTTTTCAACGATTTCTTTTGTCATCGGCTTGGTTTTGTATGTCCTTTATAATTTCGATTTTTTACTCGAAAATGTCTATAAGATTGATCTTTTGGCCCTGGGCAAGAAAATGCTCACAGGCTACATAGTATTAGTGGTCGTTTATGGGTTGATAACCTACATTGTATATGCATTTCGTTATCGTAATGCACGCAAGAATCTGAAGACTTACTATGGCAATCTGAAGAAACTATCGTCGATGTATTCAGAGGGAAGATAAAGATTTACGATTAACGAAAGGGTACAATCTCAGAAATGACGACATTATTGGAATTGAAAGAATACATTAAACGCTTTTACAGCAAGTACGAGGTGTATGTTACACCCGCACTTAAGACCATCATGGCTCTTGTCATGCTGATGATGATCAACGGAAGCCTTGGTTTCATGTCGAGACTTAACAACTTCGCGCTGGTCCTCATTGTTGCACTTATGTGCTCCTTCCTGCCCACAGGATTTATGATTGTGTTTGGCGCTCTCTACATCCTGGGACATATGTATGCACTGGCCATGGAAGCTGCCATTGTAGTGGGATGCGTTTTCTTAATCCTGCTTCTTTTGTATTTTTCATTCAGCCCCAAGGATGCTTTGGTGGTTGTCTTATTGCCCATCTGCTTTGTGCTTAAGATACCTTACATCATCCCCATTGCTGTAGGACTTTTGCTTACACCCGCATCTATTGCATCAGTAGCCTGCGGAACAGTGGTCTACTTCATTGTTCACGTTGTGAAGGAAAGCTCCACAAGCATAGGCTCAATGGAAGCAGCCGAAATAATGGCAAGAATCAGACTTGTTATCGATAACCTTCTTAACAATAAGGAGATGGTGGTTACCATTGTTGCCTTCTCTGTTACGGTTATCGTAGTTTACATCATCAGACGTCTCGCAATTGTGAAGGCCTGGACCATTGCAGCAATTGCAGGTGGTATCGTGAACGCGGTTGTGCTTCTGGTGGGAGATCTGGCAGCCGACATTGATATCTCCATTATCGGAGTTATCCTGGGAACCATCGTTTCCGTTCTGCTGGCCAAGGTGGTAGAGTTCTTCGCATTTAACCTTGATTATTCAAGAACTGAGAAGGTTCAGTTTGAGGACGATGAGTACTACTACTATGTGAAGGCCGTTCCCAAGATTACCGTTTCAACTCCCGCAAGAACTGTTAAGAGAATCAACACAAGACACAGTTCAGGCAGAGGAGGCTCATCAAGACAGAGAGTACAGGATTATTATCCCGAAGAGGAGAATTACGACTACTTCGGGGAGAACGAGGTAGAGGATTACACAGATTCCGATCCTCGATAAATACACACAGGATGTGAGTATAGAACATGGAACAATTAGCCGGTCAGGTGACAGAATTTATCGGTAGCATCCGTTTACCTCTTTCCTTTGAGATTACGGATATAGTAGAGATATTGATTATCTCCTACTTGGTGTACCACATAATGATTTGGATCAAGAATACCAGGGCTTGGATTCTTATGAAGGGCCTTGCGGTTATTCTTGCCTTTATGTTGCTTGCGGTTGTCTTCAACATGCAGACCATCCTATGGATAGTCAGCAATGTTCTCGGCTTTGCCATCACAGCTTTAATCGTCGTATTGCAGCCTGAGCTGCGAAAAGCTCTGGAAGAACTTGGACGTAAGAGTCTTTTGAGTTCGGTTTTCCTTTTCGATTCAATAAGAAGAGACGGAGGAGTAACCTCCGATAAGACCATCACAGAGATTGTCAAGGCCTGCATGGAAATGGCAAGAGCCAAGACGGGTGCTTTGATTGTCATTGAAGGAGAGCAGAACTTAAGCGAGTTTGAAAGTACGGGAATTGACCTTGATGCGGTTGTATCAAGTCAGCTCCTTATTAATATTTTCGAGCACAACACACCTCTTCACGACGGTGCTGTTGTAGTAAGCGGAAACCGTGTAACATCCGCAACCTGCTATCTGCCCCTTTCCGATAACAAGGAACTCAGTAAGGATCTGGGAACAAGACACAGAGCAGGCGTAGGTGTTTCGGAGGTAACGGATTCCTTTACAATTATCGTCTCCGAGGAGACAGGTAAGGTCAGCGTGGCTTTGGAGGGCAACCTTGAAAGAAGCCTTAACGCAGAGGCCTTAACCGACAGATTGCGTACATTCTGTCACAAAAATATAGAGGATACGGAGAAGAAACGCTTCGTATGGCCGGGAAGGAGCAGACGTGAAAAAGAAGCTGACAAATAATATCGGTCTGAAAATCCTTTCTCTCCTTGTGGCAATAGGTCTGTGGCTTGTGGTTATCAACATTGAGGACCCGGTAAGCAGCCAGAGCTTCAGCAACATCCCGGTTACTTTCTCAAACCCCTCCGTACTGACAGATCAGGGATTGGTATATGAGGTTCAGGAGGGAACCGGAGTGGTGAGAACCATTACGGTATACGGACCCAGGTCCGTGGTTGAACAGCTGTCTTCATCGGATGTTGTAGCGACAGCAGATTTTAACAATCTGACAGCCGCCAACACCATTCCGGTGGACTTCAACGTAAGCAGATTTCCTGACAAGATAACCAAGATAAAAGGCAGCATCAACACAGTCAAACTCTCAATCGAGAAGGAGAAGACCATAAGGCTTGTTCTTAAGGTCAGCGCTGTGGGCGATGTGGCTGAGGGATATATTCTCGGAAACATGACTCCGGATCAGAACCAGATTATCATTACAGGTGCCGAGTCCGTGGTTAACAGAATCAGCAAGGCTGTTGCCGAAGTTGATGTAACGGATGCCACTGCAAACATCGCAACCTATGCGGATGTTATGCTTTTGGATTCCGAAGGAAATGAGATTGTATCCGACTCAATAACACAGAAGGTTACATCCGTACGAGTAAGCGTGGAAGTGCTTACAACAAAGAGAGTTCCCTTGAGCTTTAATACATCCGGAACCCCTGCGGACGGATATGCACTTAGCGAAACCATAGAGAGCAATCCGTCTCTCATTACGGTTGCAGGAAGTGCTTCTGTACTTAAGAATCTTTCAAGAATCGACATTCCTGCCGAAGAGATTAACGTTACGGGACAGCGTGGAGACATGAATATTTCCATCGACGTGGAAGATTACCTGCCCGCCGGAGTATCTTTGGCCGAAGAAGACTTCAACGGAAAGGTCTCTGTGATAGTTCACATTGAGCCTGCCACCGTAAAGAACGTTCTTCTATACAGAGACAACGTTACATTATCCAAGGATATAAAGGGATACAACGTAGTCATTGATAAGATCGTGAATGCAGATCAGATTAAGCTTTCCGGACTTGATGAAAATGTAAGCGCCATAAATGCTGCAACACTGACCGGAATGATTGATCCCGATGCGGCTTTAAAGAGTCTTGAAATGAGCGAGTGGAGCGAAGGCACATATGAAGTTCCTGTGTCACTTGACCTCCCCGAAGGAGTTACTCTTTCATCTGACTCAGAGCAGCCGAAAGCCACAATTACTCTTAAGAAAACCGAGTAATTAGTACTTGTTATTTATAATAATTGATGCTATATTTAATATGCGTGCCGAACAGGACGCTTTACTATACGCGGAGGAATTACAATGGTAACTCAGAAAGTAGTTATTAAGAACCCTACAGGCCTACACCTAAGACCCGCCGGCATCCTATGCAAGGAGGCTATGCAGTTCAAGTCTTTAATTACATTTACTTTCAGAGACAATACGGCTAATGCCAAAAGCGTTTTGAGCGTACTTGGAGCTTGTGTTAAATGCGGAGACGAAGTTGAATTCTGTTGCGACGGTGAGGATGAAGAGGAAGCATTGAAGACCCTTATCGAAGCAATTGAGAGCGGTCTCGGCGAATAATATAACGATTGTTGGACCTGTCTCGATTAAAGGGACAGGTCTTTTTACATTTTATGAAGAGAGGGAAAGTATCATGTTGAATTACAAGAGGTATCGTAAGAACCCTGTGGTTGATTATCCGCAGAGACAGTGGCCTAACAAAGAGATTGAGAAAGCACCCATCTGGTGCAGCGTCGACTTAAGAGACGGCAATCAGGCCCTAATCGACCCTATGGTTGTTGAGGAGAAAATAGAGTTTTTCCAGTTCTTAATTAAGCTTGGATTCAAGGAGATCGAGATTGGTTTTCCTGCAGCAAGCCAGATTGAGTATGATTTCTTAAGACAGCTTGTGGACAGAAAGCTGATTCCCGATGATGTATGTGTACAGGTTCTCACCCAGTGCAGAGAGGAGCAGGTGGAGAGAACATTCGAGGCCATTGAAGGCTGCAAGCAGGCAATAGTTCACATTTACAATTCCACATCCACTCTTCAGAGAGATGTTGTATTTAATATGGACAAACCTGAAATTATCGACATTGCCATCAAAGGCACAAAGATGGTCAAGGAGAGAGCAGCAAAGTTCCCCGGAAAGATTATCTTAGAGTATTCTCCCGAGAGCTTTACCGGAACTGAACTCGATTTTGCTTTGGAGATTTGTACAGCTGTACAGAAGGAATGGGGTCCCACCAAGGAGAATCCCATGATCATCAACCTTCCTTCCACAGTTGAGACCAACACTCCCAATGTTTATGCCGATGAGATTGAATGGATGAGCAACCACTTCGAGAATCGTGAGTCCATCATCTTAAGCGTTCACCCTCATAATGACAGAGGTACAGGCGTTGCCAGCGCCGAGCTTGCACTGCTTGCCGGAGCTGACCGTGTTGAGGGAACCCTTTTCGGAAACGGAGAGCGTACAGGTAACGTTGATGTTTTGAACATCGCTTACAACATGTTCTCTCAGGGAATCAACCCTGAACTTGAAATTGAGCATATCAATGACATTATCGAGATATACGAAAGATGTGTTAAGATACCCATCCATCCCAGACATCCTTACGCAGGAAAGCTTGTATTCACTGCATTCTCAGGTTCACACCAGGATGCTATCAACAAGGGTGTCAAGGCTATGAAGGAGAGAGGCGGAGATATCTGGCAGGTTCCATACCTTCCCATCGATCCCGCCGATATCGGAAGAGAGTACGAGCCCATCGTACGTATCAATTCCCAGTCCGGAAAGGGCGGCGTAGCCTTTGTTATGGACACTTACTTCGGCTTCAAGCTGCCCAAGGGAATGCACAAGGAATTCGCAAATGTTATCCAGAAGATTTCCGAGAAGCAGGGCGAGGTTTCTCCCGATCAGATCATGGATGCTTTCAGAGAAGAGTATCTTGATAAGAAAGAGCCTATCCACTTCAGAAAACTCAATGTTGTGGATCTTGGCGGAGAGAAAGAGACAAGCTTCGATACACAGGTTACTGTTATTTACACAGACCACGATGTGGAGAAGGAGTTCACCGCAGTGGGCAACGGTCCTGTAGATGCTGTTAAGAGAGGACTTAAGGAAGCCCTTGATGTGGATATCAAGATTCTTGACTACGAAGAGCATGCTCTTCAGAGTGGATCTAACTCTCAGGCTGCCGCTTACATCCACCTTTTGGATGTGGAGAACGGAGCGGTTACATACGGCGTAGGCGTAAGCTCCAACATTACAAGAGCTTCCGTAAGAGCTATATTCTCAGCCATCAACCGCTTACATCTGGGAGAAAAATAAGGAGACCTTTTAATGAAGAAGATTTTGATTACAGGCTGTAACGGACAGCTGGGCAAAGCACTGAATACACTATGGGCGGATCGTAGCGATCTGGAACTTGTCAATACCGACGTTGCCGAACTTGACATTACCAAAATCGAAAATGTTCTCAAGTTCACCTCAGAGGTTAAGCCTTACGCAATCGTAAACTGCGCTGCACACACTGCAGTGGATGCCTGCGAGACCCAGGAGGAACTGGCATTTCGAATCAATGCCATAGGCCCCAGAAACTTAAGTATCGCAGCAACTGAGAACAAGGCCAAGATGATTCAGATTTCCACGGACTATGTTTTCCCCGGAACCTCACCGGAGCCCCTTAATGAAATGGCTCCCACAGGTCCTGTAAGTGCTTACGGCCGAACCAAACTTGCCGGAGAGGAATACACAAAGAGCTTTGCCGACAGATGGTTCATCTTAAGAACAGCCTGGCTTTACGGAGATGGCAAGAACTTCGTAAGAACTCTTATGAATGTTGCTGAGAAGAACGATGAGGTAAGAGTCGTAAACGATCAGTTCGGCTCCCCCACCAGTGCAGCAGAGCTTGCCAAAGCTATTGATTCTCTTCTTCTTACAGATAATTACGGTTTATTCCATGCCACATGTGAAGGACAGACCAACTGGGCAGACTTCACCGAAGAGTTTTTCCGCCTGGCAGGAGTTAAGACCAGAGTGAATAAAATTTCTACCGCTGAATATGGTGCCGCGGCAGCGAGACCGGCTTACTCAGTCCTCGACAATATGATGTTCAGGAATACAAGCGGATACACTTTTGCAGACTGGAGAGACGCAATCGCCGTATATATGAAAGAAAACTACTAAAACGGTATAAAGTGTGATATACTGTATTGGCGTGAGCAAAGTTTGTTTTATATTTGAAAGCGAGGAATGGTACCAATGAAGCGTATATTGCCTCTGCTATTGGCAGTAGTCCTTGTAATGGGACTGTTTGCCGGATGCGGCAATGAAACATATGAGACGCCTGTTATTACCAACGCTGACGGTGAGAATAATACAGGTGAAACAGTTACAGAAGAGAAGACTGAGCCTGAAGAGGAGTATGTGGATGTTCCTCCTGCAGAGGGAATGGTCAGAAGTAAACTTACCAACGAGTGGATCAGCGAAGAACTTGCAGACGCAAGACCAATTGCTGTTATGATGCCTACAGATGCTGCGGCTCAGCCCCAGTATGGAATCGGAAATGCCGAGATTCTCTATGAGTGCATGGAGGAGGGCGGTGTCTCCAGACAGATGGCGATAATCAACGATTGGAACGAATTGGAGAGAATAGGTAACGTCAGAAGCTGTCGTGACTATTATCTTTACATCTCCACAGAGTGGGATGCCATTGTGGTTCATTTCGGCGGCGTTTTCTACATGAGAGACCGAATCAAACAGGGTGATATCCAGAACATTTCCGGTACCTACTCAGACGGAACTGCCGAGACAACAGCACCCGGTTCGGGAGCCTTCTTCCGTTCCAAGGACAAGGCTTCACCTCACAACGCATATGTAAGCGGCGAGTCAATCTTAAGTGCCATGAAGGACCTTAACTATCCCAAGACTCATCGTGTTGATAAGTATGAGCCCGACCACTTTGTATTTGCCAAAGGTGTCAATGATCTGTCGGATGCAGATAATGCCAAGAGCGCGAAGTCTGTGGACCTTTCGGATTGTTACCCCGCTTCCAAATCATATCTTGAGTACAACGAGTCCGACGGACTTTACTACAAGTTCCTTCACGGAGAGAAGCAGATTGATGCGGCAACAGGTGAGCAGCTCACCTTCAAGAATGTCCTCATTCAGACCTGCTACTGGGAGAAGAGAGACGACAAGTATCTTGCTTTCCAGATGCATGATGTCACAAGGTTTGGTTACTATGTAACCGAAGGAAAATACATCCCCGTTCGCTGGGAGAAGACAAGTGACTACGGCCCTACCAAGTTCTACGACTTAAAGGGTAACGAGATAGAAATCAATACGGGTAAGACTTACATAGCCGTTATCCAGGAGGGCACAGAGCCCAAGTTCGAATAAATGATAAACAAAAAGGGACATCTTATGATGTCCCTTTTGTAATGCTTGAAATTAGATCGCGTACATAACTGCGATTCCGATTCCGACGCCGAGTGCCGCTCCTACAAGAACCTGAAGAGGTGTGTGCCCGATCAACTCTTTAAGTCTGTCTTCCGGAGGAATGTCTGCAATGTTCTTCATCTCAAGGAAAAGGTCTCTCAACTCGTTGATAACCTTTGCCTGATTACCGGTCTCTCTTCTGACACCCATTGCATCGTACATTACGATGAAACTGAAGATGAAGGCCAGGGCGAACTCTGTGCTGGCAAACCCGCATTTGATGAAAGTTGCGGTTGAGAGCGCGCAAACTGTGGCTGAATGGGAGCTGGGCATTCCGCCGCCTCCCACAAGGCGCTCCGGCGTGAAGGATCTGCTGGTAATGATGTGAATGATCGTCTTGGCAACCTGGGCTACGGTCCAGCCGATAACGGCAGCCAAAAGGATTCGGTTATCCAGCAATGCTTGCCATACTTTCATGTAAAATCACACTTTCTAAAATGATGCACCGTTTCTTTAACCTTAGTTATTATAGTGGAAATGTTTAGGAAAAACAAGTATACTTATGTCGTATGGGATTACTATAATCCCCCAATCGGAGGTATTTATGAATAACGTAGCTTTAATCACAGGAATAACAGGCCAGGACGGTTCATATCTCGCAGAATTTCTGCTTTCCAAGGGATACGAGGTACACGGACTGGTAAGACGCCACAGTATATCCAATACTGCAAGAATAGATCACATCATTGCTTCAAACTACAACAATGTTAAATTCTTCCTGCACTATGCGGACACAACGGATTCCAGCTGTCTTATGAGACTGATTGCGGAGATTAAACCCACGGAGGTATATAACCTTGCGGCTCAGTCCCACGTAGGAATTTCTTTTGAGGTTCCGGAATATACGGCAGATGCTACAGGAATCAGCACCCTTAAGCTTCTTGAGGCAATAAGGGTTAACGGAGGAAACTGCAGATTTTACCAGGCATCCACCTCAGAACTCTTCGGTGGAATTCCCGAGACTGCTCCCCAGTCCGAGAAGACACCCTTCTATCCCAAGAGCCCTTACGGTGTAGCTAAGCTTTACTCATACTGGATTACCGTAAACTACAGAGAATCCTACAATCTTTTCACATGCAACGGTATTCTCTTTAACCATGAATCTCCCAGAAGAGGAGAGAACTTTGTAACACGTAAAATAACACTTGCTATTGCAAATATCCTTTCAGGCAAGCAGGAGAAGCTTTCCCTCGGAAACATGAATGCCAAGAGAGACTGGGGCTTCGCCGGTGACTATGTAAAGGGTATGTGGCTCATGCTTCAGAAGGATACTCCCGGTGATTATGTTCTAGCTACAAACGAGACTCACACCGTTCGTGAATTTGTTGAGGCTGCTTTTGGCGAACTTGGAATCGAGATTCGCTGGGAAGGCGAAGGCGTAAACGAGAAGGGATATGATGCCCGCACAGGAAAGCTCCTTGTGGATGTTAACCCCGAGTTCTACCGTCCCGCAGAGGTTGAGTTCCTTTGGGGTGATCCCACAAAGGCGGAGACAGAACTTGGCTGGAAGAGAGACACAGACTTCAAGGGTCTTGTAGCCATGATGATGGATGCGGACATGAGAGCCATTGCAGGAATGTCCTGTGAGGAATATAAGAAGAATAACGATTGATCGAAGGTAATAATTATGTCAAAGATTTCTAAAGATGACAAAATATATGTGGCAGGCCACAGAGGACTTGTGGGAAGTGCCATTGTGCGCTCCCTGGAGAGAAAGGGCTACTCCAACGTAATCGGAAGAACCCATAAGGAACTGGATCTTACCAACCAGCAGGCAGTGAGAGACTTCTTTGAGGCCGAGAAGCCTGACGTGGTTGTCCTTGCCGCAGCAAAGGTTGGCGGAATCAACGCCAACAACACAACCCCTGCAGAGTTCGCTTATGAGAACATGCAGATTCAGTGTAACGTAATCAAATGTGCACATGACTACAAGGTTAAGAAGCTTCTTTTCCTTGGAAGCACATGCATATATCCCAGAATGGCTCCTCAGCCCATAACCGAGGACGCTCTTCTTACAGGTCCCCTTGAGCAGACCAACGAGGCTTATGCCATCGCAAAGATTTCGGGAATGCAGATGTGCAAGTACTTTAAGAGACAGTACGGCGATGACTTTATAAGCTGCATGCCCACAAACCTTTACGGCCCCCATGACAACTACGATCTTTCAGGCTCCCATGTAATGCCTGCCATGATCAGAAAGTTCCATGATGCAAAGATCAACAATGCACCCACCGTAGAGCTTTGGGGAACAGGTTCTCCCTTGAGAGAATTTTTGTATGTTGATGATATGGCTGATGCCTGCGTATTCCTTCTTGAGAATTATGACGGCGAACAGCATGTAAATATCGGTACAGGTGTGGAAGTCACAATCAAAGAGCTTGCAGAGCTGGTTAAGAAGACTGTCGGATACACCGGTGAAATAGTTTGGAACAGGGAAATGCCTGACGGAACTCCCAGAAAACTTTGTGATGTAACCAAACTTCATAACCTTGGTTTCAAACATAAAGTAGACCTTGAAGAGGGTGTTAAGCTGGCTTACGAGTGGTTCAAAGAAAACGTGGAGAATGCCAGACTATGAAAATATACGGCGTGATTATGGCCGGCGGAGGAGGAACCAGATTCTGGCCCTTAAGCCGCAGACAATTACCCAAACAGTTCCTTAACTTAAGCGGCAACGACATCATGGTAAACGAAACCTTTGACAGACTGAAAGGTATAGTTGATCCCGGAGATGTCTTTGTTGTAACAGGTGAGAGACACGCAGAAATAACCCATGATTTCATGAAGGGCAGAGTGGACGAGAAGCATATTCTTGCGGAGCCCGCAGCCAGAAATACCGCAGCCTGCATCGGCTACGCAGCCATGGAAATCATGAGAAAATATGGCGACGGCATCATGTGCATCCTTGCATCGGACCATTTCATTAAGGACGTGGATGCATACAGGAAGGTGCTTTTAAATGCCATCGATACCGCAGAGAAGACCGGTGGTCTTGTTACCATAGGACTTCGCCCTACCTTCCCTTCAACGGGATACGGCTACATTAAGAGCGAGGAAATATCGGGACAGATTTACCGCAGAGTTTCTGAGTTTGTTGAGAAACCGGATCTGGAAACCGCAAAGGAGTATCTGAGAGACGGCGGTTTTGCCTGGAACAGCGGAATGTTCGTGTGGAAGGCATCGGTAATTCTTGATTATTTTAAGAAGCTCCTTCCCGACATTTATGAATGCCTTTGCAAGATCGGGGATGCAATGAATACTCCCCGGGAGAAGGATGTAATTCAAGAGGTTTATCCCGTTATCCCCAAGATTTCCATTGACTACGGAATCATGGAGAGGGCGGACAATGTATATATGCTTGAGGGAGATTTTGGCTGGAACGATATCGGAAGCTTCGATACTCTGCCGATTCTTCTTGAAAGCGATGAGAACGGCAATGTAAGCAGGGGAAACAACGTTCTCATTGATTCAAAGAACTGTGTAACATATTCCGATAAGCGCCTCATTGCGGCCATCGGAGTGGAAGGACTTGTTATGGTGGAAACCGACGATGCGGTTCTGGTTTGCCCCAAGGATAGAGTTCAGGATGTCCGAAAGATAGTTGAGAAGCTTGAGGCGGACGGAATGGAAAAGTATCTCTGATTCGGAGGAAAAATGAGCTTACTGAGCGTAATAGTACCTTGCTATAACGAGGAAGAGAATGTTCCCTATTTCTACGAGGAGTTTCTTAAGAACAAGGATTTCTTCGACAAAGAGGGAATAGATTTTGAAATTATATATGTGGATGACGGCTCCAAGGACAACACGGCTTCAAAGGTCAAAGAGCTCCGCGAAAAGGACGAGAGGGTTCGCCTCTTATCCTTCTCAAGAAACTTTGGAAAAGAGGCTGCAATGTACGCAGGCCTTAGGAAATCCAAGGGTGACTACGTAGCAATTATGGATGCCGATCTTCAGGATCCCCCTTCACTGATTCCCGAAATGTTCGGATATATCAAGGAAGGCTATGATTCTGTTGCCACAAGAAGAGTAAGCAGAAAGGGCGAGCCCCTGATCCGTTCATTCTTCGCAAGACGTTTCTACAAGTTTATGAAGAGAGTTTCCAAGACTGAAATAGTTGACGGAGCCAGGGACTTCAGACTTATGTCCAGAGTCATGGTTGACGCCGTTTTGGAGCTGACTGAATACAATCGTTTCACCAAAGGAATTTTCGGCTGGGTCGGATTCGAGACCAAGTGGGTTGAATTCGAGAATGTTGAGAGAGTAAAGGGCGAGACCAAGTGGAGCTTTTGGGGACTGTTTAAGTACTCCATCGAAGGCATCACCGCCTTCTCCACCGCACCCCTTAACTTCGCATCCATCATGGGCGTAATCTTCTGTATTCTGGCCTTCCTCTTAATAATCTTCACCATTATCAGGAAAGTCATATTCGGAGACCCCACCAGCGGCTGGCCGTCTCTGGTCTGCATTATTTCCCTTATAAGCGGCGTGCAGCTTCTTTGCCTGGGAATTATGGGGCAGTACCTTTCAAGGACCTATCTTGAGGTCAAAAACCGCCCCATCTACATCATAAAGGAAGAACTGTAATCTATGGAGAATTCCATCGACAGAAAATCCAAATCAGGAATTATAATTGCCATATTGGTTATCCTCCTGCCTGCAATTCAGGCAGGAGCGATAGCTTTATTTAGTTTTTGCAAGTATAAAAGCGGACTTTCTGTGCCCATGTGGAATGATGAGGCGGTTTATTATGCTCTCATTAAGACCTGGATCACTCCAGGTGCCCATGGAGCCTTCGGCAATCCCATTGGCTATTACGGCTTTAACGGTGGCCACGCCATCCTTGGAACCGGCAGCGGCTGGAGCCCTGCCATAATATTCCCATATGCGGTTTTTGCGAAGATGTTTGGCTTAAACTACCACACTATCTGGGTGGCAAACATTGTGTTCATGACCCTTGGGACCGCCTTGTTTGTCCTTGTTGCAAAACCCGATTTAAAGGCCAAAATAAGACTTCTTATTCTCGAAGCCTTTTCGGTCCCTGTGATTCTTTATGCGGGAACTCAGATGTCAGAGCCCTTAAGATACGCTCTTGCCATGGTGCTGGCAGCCTGCATCTACAGACTGCTTTCTGAGAAAGCCGGAAAGCCGGGCCCTATTTTTACCTATGTTGTCGTTCCCCTGTATCTGATTTTCCTGGTACAGATTTATATATTTTATGTTTTTGCGGTGCCTCTTTACATTTTCGCTGTCTTAAAAAAACAGAAGGTTCTCATAAGAACCATAGCCGCATTTCTTGCCACTGCAGTAATCGGCGGAGGAAGTTATTTCCTGCTTCACCTTATATCAAGCAACTACAATACCTATAAACCCGAGAGGCTTTTGAATGCATTAAGAGCCGGGGATTTTCCCGGAATGATTAAGGCAGCTGTAAGCCTTGTCAAAGAAGGACTGTTTGACTGGTTTAACCTTGCAAGATATGGCGCATGCCACGGCCTTCTGACCTGGTTTACCCTGCTTTTTGCGGGCCTTTTGGCTGTCTGTATAATCGGAACAATAAAGTCTGAAAAGGGCGGCTATGACAAGGCAGCCTTCATGGGAGGACTTGCTTCCCTTGCAATTTTTACGGGAGCATTCATCACCATGTATTCCCTGGACCCCAACACATTCTTCAGAAGCAACTGCATTGTTGTTCTCTTTGTCCTTTATCTTATTGCCATGACAGAGAATAAACCGCTGTTTATGGGAACTGCGGTGATTGTTGCTCTTGGAATGGCATTTGTTCCCGCAAACATTGGCGACTATGTGGGACCTGAAAGATATTTGGATGAGGAAACGAGAATTCAGTGGGATAACCTGGCATCTGACTTTGATAAGGTTATGGAGCTTTCCGATTCCGGTAACCCATGGGATTCCACAGTGGTTACTTTCACGTTAGAGCCCAGGGTTCTGATGGCCATAAAGGCCGGAATGGGCGTAAATATGATGCTTCAGGACGATACGATACCCGAGGAAGCAGAGTATTTGCTCTTCACCAAACATGAAGATAATTTAAGAGGCGATTGGCTTGAGAAAAGAAAGAATGAAATATACGAAGCCAATTCCGATTTGATAGATAACAACTATAAACAGGTATATGAGAATGAGGATTACATCATTCTTAAGAAGAATAAATAGGCGGAAATAAATGGTAGCATTATTTGTTTTATTTATTGCCTTGGTGCCCTTTTGCTTGGGCATGTTTGTAAGAACCATATTGGATACTGAGGGACAGAACCTGGCAGATTATTATATCTGCGGATTTTTGACCCTTATTGTCATGTCCGGATTTACACAGCTGGCGGCTATTCTTTTAAACTATTCCTTTACCTGGTATTGCAGCACCCTGTTAGTGGCATCACTTGCCATGTCCGTGGCGGGCATTGTGATATCGGTGGCCCTTAACAGATTCAGCCTTAAACAGCAGAAGAAGAATTACAGAGATCATATCAAAGGCATTTCCAGAGGCGGAAACGTTCTGGGTCTTATGATTATTGCTTTTGTTTTTATAGGGGTCCTCACAAGAATATTGCTGTCTTCTTCAATCCTTGAGGGAGACTTCACTTTGGAGACCATTAACACCTGTCTTTCCACAGACACTATCTATAAATATAATTCCCTGACAGGTGAATATATCGAGAACGGAATGCCCATCAGACAGCAGATTCTTACCCTGCCTGTTCTTCTGGGATTCTTTATAAAGACTTTTGGACTGAATGCCACAACCTTTGTTCTTAAGGTATTCCCATGTTTTGTGGCCTTCCTTTACTTCCTTACCCTTCACAGGATAGGAAGCCATATTTATCCCGACAACACAGAAAAGAGAATTACCTTTACAGGAATTTTCTCATTTATGATTCTTGTGGGAGACATTTCACTTAAGGCTCCCTCTTTCCTTTTGATATATCAGGGCTTTACCGGATATGCCTTTCTGTCATGTGTATGCCTTCCCTACCTTTTCTCTGCATGTCTTAGAAGAAAGTGGGGAATTGCGGCAGTGTGCATAGCCTGTGAGGCCTTTACCATATGGACCACCTATGGAATCGGATTCGGAGTGCTGTTAGTGACATTCTTCGTCATCGCTTTGTTACTCAGAAAAGTTATCAGAAAAACACCCGGGCGAGGAAAAGAACAGCCCGGTAAGGTATAATCTATGTATCTGGCAATATTACTTGTTACAATTTTATATTTGTATACCATAAGGCATTCCGGAAAGGATCTTTTGGAGTATGGAATTGTCAGCGCAGGCTTTGTTCTTTTCCCTGTTACAAGCATGCTGATTGTTGCGCTGTTCCAGGGCTTTTATGGCTATGATGAGACCATGTGGCTTCTTCCAATGCTGGTGGTTCCCGCCTATGCCGTTGCGGAGATAAAGGATGTTATTCCGGCGGATTCAAGGAAGCGCTTCCTTATGCCCATTATCTGCATTATTATTTTCCTTTGCGGATGGATGTCTTTTGATAAGGATGGCCAGACCTATCTTTGCGAAATTGATGATGCCACGGAATATGACACTGAATTTAATGAAGTTTACGATATAATAATAGAGGATGCAGGCCCTGCAGGAGCAGAGAATTCAAGAAAGATTGTCATGGCAGCTCCCAGAGAAATCATGGAGAGAGCCAGAATCTACGACGGACGAATCGGCCTGGCCTATGGAAGAGACCTTTGGGAAGTAGATCTTGATTACGCATTCTACGAGCCAATAACCGAGGAGGCAAGGGATATAGCTGAGAAAATGGAAGAGCCTTTGCCCGCATATACCTCAGGCCTAATTAAGAACCTTCTTAAGGTGGGGGCCACCTATCTTGTTTTTGACAAAGAGAATTTAAGCTACGGTGAGGACATGCAGTATCCTGCCGAGTTTTCAAGCAGAAAGTATAAATACAGCCGTTTCAGCGAAACCAGACACTATGTAATTTATCACCTGGGATAAGAGGCATAACACCTTATGGAAAAAGATTTTGGCATGGTAAGCATTGTGATTCCGGTTCACAATGCCGAAAAGTTCATAATCCCTGCAGTGGACAGTATACGAAATCAAACCTATACCAACTGGCAGCTTATTCTGGTGGATGACGGCTCAAAAGATAACAGTGGCTCTGTTATAGATAACCTTGCCGGGGACAATGACAGAATTCTTGCATTTCACACCTCCGGAGTAGGGGCTGCAGAGGCAAGAAACCTGGGAACCGCCCATGCTGATGGAAGATTTCTTGCATTTTTAGATGCGGACGACCTTTGGGCACCTGAGAAACTGGAACACGAGTTATTTTATTTAACTGAAAATGATGGGGCTTTTGCCTTTACGGGATATGAATTTGCAGATGAATATGGAGTCGGAAACGGCAAGGTTGTTCATCCGCCCAAAACATTAACTTATAAGGAAGCGTTGAAGAACACCACGATTTTTACATCCACAGTGCTCTTTGATCTTACGAAACTCACCAAAGAAGAGCTTATGATGCCGAAAGTCAAAAGCGAGGACACCGCACTTTGGTGGAAAATATTAAGAGGCGGTGTCACAGCCTATGGCCTTGACGAGAATCTTGTTGTTTACAGGAGAGCGGGGAAATCTCTTTCATCCAACAAGCTGGAGGCCGTCAGGAGAATCTGGAATTTGTACAGAAAAGTTGAAGGGCTGTCGGTAATAAAGAGCTGTTATTATTTTGTGTTCTGGGGATATAACGCGGTTGCACGCAGGGTTTAGGGAGAGAAAGAATGAAGAAACTGTCGTCTTTTAAAAGACTGCTCACTCTGATAATTGCAGGTATAAGTGCGTATATCGAGTGGCAATGGTATTTCTACTACTGGTTCGGTGAATTGTTCCCCCGTTGGGTAAGAGAAAGATTGCCCATTTACAGAATGGGTCATATTCCTGTACTGGCGGTATATGCAATTATTTTGCTGGCTTTCATGTATACCTATGGAGCTACAAAGTTTAATTACAGCAAGACATCGGATATAATTTTCTCGCTGGTGTTTGCCACCTTCTGGGCCAATGCCATAACTTACGTACAGGCCTGTATTATGTGCCTGAAAATTTTGCCGGGATATATGTTTATAAAGATGAGCATATATCAGGTTATCTGCGCTGCCCTTTGGGTTGTGATAGCTCAGTTTGTCCTGGCAAAGATATTCCCTCCCAGAAAGCTTCTGCTTCTAAGTGCAGAGAGACCTACTGAGGATATAATAAAGAAGTTCTCCACAAGACAGGACAAGTACGAGATTATAAAGACCATGAATATCTCCGAGGGCCTTGAGAAGGCCATGGAAGAGATTTCCGATAATCCGGTATATGACGGAATAATCATCTGGGATATTCCCGCTTCACAGAGGAATTCTCTTTTGAAGTACTGCTACGGAAAGAAAATAAGAGTTTATACCATGCCTAAAATATCAGACGTTATTTTAAGAGGCTCGGAACAGCTCCATCTTTTCGATACGCCCATACTTCTTACAAGAGAATACGACCTCACAATGGAGGAACGTTTCTTTAAGAGAATGATTGATCTGATTTTTGCCATTCTCTTATTTGTAATTACTTCTCCGATAATGATTATAACTGCCATTGTTGTTAAGCTTTATGACGGAGGTCCCATCCTTTATAAGCAGATAAGATGCACAAGGGACATGAAGGAGTTTAAGATTCTCAAATTCAGAAGCATGAGAATCGATGCGGAGAAGGACGGCGTTGCAAGACTTGCAAGCAAAGGGGACAGCAGGATTACTCCCATAGGCAAGTTCATAAGAGCGGTGAGAATCGATGAGCTTCCACAGCTTATCAACATTATTAAGGGCGATATGAGTTTCATTGGTCCCAGGCCTGAAAGACCCGAGATTATCGCTCAGTATCTGGAGACAATGCCGGAGTTTGTTTTCCGCACAAGGGTAAGAGCCGGCCTTGCAGGATACGCTCAGGTATATGGTAAATACAACACCACACCCTATGATAAATTAAAACTGGATTTATTTTATATCAATAATTACAGCATTTGGCTTGACTTAAGACTGATGCTTTTGACATTAAAAATTCTTCTTACGCCTGACAGTACAGAGGGCGTGGAAGCTGAACAAATCACTGCCGAGAAAAATGTAATTGAGGAAAACAATGGAAATTAAGTACGGCAAAGAACCCTTGGATTTAAGATTATGTGTATTGAGAATGCTTCGCAAATGGTGGATACTCCCGACCTGTATTCTTGCGGGAGCTGCCCTTTTTGCGGGCATTTATTATTTGACTCAGATAGCTTTCGCCCCCACAACATTTGTGACAGAGACTGAATACTATGTGGAGTATAAGGATGCCATAACCTACGAACAGCAGTATACCTTCTATAATCAGAACACCTGGGAGAGCCTGTCAAAGACGGATCTTTTTGTGGACACAATAAAGGAAAAGGCTGCTTCCACCGGATATGAACTTACGACAGATGAGATAAATGCTGCTCTTAAGACAACTCTTCTTACGGATGTAAGAATTGTTCATGCAACGGTAGCGAGCACAGACGACAAAGAGTGCATGAAGATAACCAATGCTTTACCGGAAGCCTTCGCAAAATTTGGTGAAGCCCAGAGAGAAATAGATGAAATCAGACAGATTACAAGCGCGGAAGCGGCTGACGAAAAGGTTCTTGATAACAGAACCGTTCCTGCAGCAATCCTTGGAGCGGTTGTGGCCTTCTTTGTAACAATATTTGTAATGTATATTTTCGCTATCCTTGACAAATCCATATATCTCCCCATAGAGCTTACCAGGAGATTCGGAATTCATGCAGATAAGGGTGAGTCAAATAAGGATGACAGCGTTTATTACGAAGAATCATCCGAGACCTTATTTGTAAAAAGCGAGGATAAAAACACAACTGTTATTGAAAAGACCCTTTCAGACCTTAAATATGAAAATAAAAACGTCAAAGAGATGATACTTTTTGGTGTGGATGAGAAACTCTACAAGGCTTATTATGCTACAGCCCCAAAGAGGAAACAGAAATGAAGATAGAAGTTCTGGTGGCAGCTCTCGAGAAGAACCCTGAAGAGCTTGCTGAAAAAATGAATATCAGAACCGATTGCTTAATCGTTAATCAGTGTGACAAAAACGGCTTTGATGAATTCAGCCGAAACGGTCACACTGTTCGTGTTTTATCAATGACTGACCGTGGGGTTGGAATAAGCAGGAACGCTGCCATTGATAATTCAAAGGGAGACATACTTCTCTTCTCGGATCAGGACATTGTCTATAACGATGACTATGAGTCTGTAATAGAGGAGGAGTTTAATCTGAATCCGGGTGCTGATATGCTGGTTTTTAACGTCGGAATAGATGAATCCCGGAAAACCTTTGAGAATACCGACAGAAACAGAGTGCATTTCTTTAACAGCGGCCGATATGGAGCAGTATCGTTTGCAATCAAAAAAGATGCATTAATTAAATCTGGAATTAAGTTTTCACTGCTTTTCGGAGGCGGAGCAAAGTACTCTGCAGGTGAGGACAGCTTATTTATTTTCGAACTTTTGAAAAAGGGCGTAAAGATTTACAAGGCCGTTGGATATCTGGGGAAAGAGGATTCCTCTGAGTCCACATGGTTTAAAGGATATAATGAGAAATACTTTTTTGACAGAGGAGTGCTTTATGCTTTCCTCTACGGAATAATGGCAAAGCCATTTGCAATAAGATTTCTTAAAGCCCATTCAAATACTCTTCTTGCTGAAATGAGTTTTAAAGAAGCATACAGAATAATGAAGTCCGGAATCAGACAGGGCAGGATTGAGAAAGAGAGGGTTAGTTAATGGCTGTATATATTTCCTTAACCATAATCGTAACCCTTCTCGGATTTTTTGTAGCCACATCCGGAAGAACTGCTCTTTTGGACAATCATGGAGAGACATGTGGTTTTACAAAGCAGAAGGCTTTCAACCTTGGATTTGTATTCATGGTCTTCATGTTTTTGTTCGGCGTGAGTGTCTGCAGAATAGCGGTAGGAAACGACTACTGGGTATACAGAGATTACATTTTAAAAATAGCCGCAGGAAGACATGTGGCAACAGAATTCGGGTTTAATTATCTGGTTAAACTCTGTCAGTTCCTGACACAAAATGACGAGTGTTATTTATTAGTCCTTGGAATCTTCTCTCTGGCCACGGTTTATTTGTTTGTGAAGGCAATGTATGAGCAGAGCCTCTGGTTTGGAATGTCCGTGTACCTTCTTTTAACGGGAGGATACTATTTCTTAAGCCTTAACTCTGTTAGATATTATTTTGCTGTGGCCATTGCTCTTGTTGCCATGAGGCAGGTTATTAAGGGCGAGTGGATTAAGTTTGTATTGATGGTTCTTGTGGGAGCCTGCTTTCACAAATCCCTCCTTATAATATTGGTGCTTTACCCTCTGGCCAGACTTAAATGGAACAGGTGGGTTATGGGGGGCGCCATTGCCCTTTGTGCAAGTCTTGTGGTATTTAAGGATCTGTACAGAAAGCTTTTGTTCCTGGTTTACCCCTATTATGAGAATTCCATGTTCGACGACGGAAGCGTTTCTGTTGTGAACATTTTAAAGGGTGCGGCCATAGTTGGATTTGCACTTTTCTACTACAGAAAGTATATTAAAGATTCGGAGGCTGACAGATTCTATTTAAACCTTCAGATCGGAGCCCTTATGCTTTACTGCTTCGGCTCCTTTATTCCTGAGGTCTCAAGAATCGGTTACTACCTGAATATATCTCTGGTTTTCCTTATTCCCAATATCCTTAAAAAGATAGAGAACAAGAAGGCCAAAATCTTTTTCACCGTTGCCGTTATGCTTGCCTTTGCGGGATATTTTGCATTCTTTTTAAAGGGCGCTGACAGCGTTGATATAAGAATTATTCCATATAGAAACTGGATTTTTAACTAGGTATTATAATGAGCAGTTTATTTGAAAAAACACTTAACACACGAACAGTAATTCCGGGAAGCTTTCGTTATATAAGAAGCGAATTCCCGGAAATTCTTACGGATAAGGATGTGGCATGGCTTAAGGCAAACAATGTTACCACAGTGGTGGATTTAAGAGATCCCGAATCCTGTGAGAAGAAAGTCTGCAGGCTTGAAAATGAGGAGGGCTTTGACTATCATCACATGCCTGTGACGGTTGGAATGCAGGTTCCGCCTACTCCCGATGATGTACCCATAGCCTATTCAATGATGGTGGATGACAATCTTTATAAAATTCTTGATTTCATTGAAAAATGCCCCACCGGGGTTTTATACTTTTGCAACGCCGGAAAGGACAGAACAGGCGTGGTTTCAGCCATGCTTTTAAAGAGAGCCGGGTACGACAGAGAAGTAATTGTTGACAATTATGTTCTTTCTGCAGATAATCTTAGGGAAAAGTTAGTTGCTTTTGTGGCTGATCACGAGGGATTGGACATTAACGTGGTTATCCCCAAAAGAATGTACATGGAACGTTTTCTTGATTTCGTGGAATCAAAAAGCAGACAGTAATCGGAGGAAGTATGAATTTTTTAGAGGAAAGAATACTTAAAGACGGCGTTGTTAAAGAAGGGAATGTATTAAAGGTTGACAGTTTCCTAAACCATCAGCTTGACGTGGAGCTCTTTGACAGAATGGGCGAGGAGTTTGCAAGACGTTTTGCAGGTAAGGAGATTAACAAGATTCTTACAATTGAAGCATCGGGCATCGGAATTGCCGTTGCCGTGGCAAGACATTTTAACAACTGTCCTGTTGTTTTTGCAAAGAAAACCAGAAGTATCAATCTTGACGGTGACATGTACATGGCAGAGGTTGAGTCCTTTACCCATAAGAATATTAACAACGTAATTGTTTCAAAGAAGTTCCTTTCTTCCGAAGACAAACTTCTTATAATAGATGATTTCCTTGCCAACGGCTGTGCCCTTCAGGGACTTATCCAGATTGCAATGGAAGCCGGAGCAGAGGTTGAGGGCATCGGAATTGCCATCGAGAAGGGTTTCCAGGTGGGAGGAAGAACCATCAGAAACCTGGGATATCAGCTTGAGTCCCTGGCAATTATCGACGGAATGGACGCAACGACGGGAACTGTTACGTTTAGACCCCAATAATTCATCATTTTGCACTATTGTTTTTGCTTACGTAATTTGATATTCTTGTTTCGTAAGAAATCCCTCTGGGACGAACACAACACTATATAGTCTTTCGATATATCTCAAATGATATGGATTTGAAGTTTCTACCCGGCACCGTAAATGACCGGACTATCGGAAAGGCGATTATCTCCTTTGGAGATAACGCTGTTTTTGCATTCATGCATTGACCCGATTGAGACTTTGAGCCGGTTCAGTGCATTTTTTATTTCAGCAATCTCTTCCCATAAGGGATCAGATAAATAACATCCAATAATATATAAGAGGAGAAAAATAATGAAAAAGTTAACAGCATTGTTACTTGCAGCAACCATGGTATTTTCTCTTTGTGCGTGTGGAGCAGACAACACTGCAACAGCAAACACCACAACTGAGACAGCAGAGACAACTGAAACAACAGAAGCTGCTGAGACAAGCGAAGCTACAGCTGATACAGCTGCTGCAGACGTAAAGGTTGGTTTCATCTTCCTTCATGATGAGAACTCAACCTACGACTTAAACTTCATCAACGCAGCTAAGGAAGCTTGCGATAAGCTTGGAGTTACCGGTGTATTTAAGACAAACATTCCCGAGGGTCAGGAGTGTCAGGACGCAGCCTGTGAACTTGCAGATGCAGGTTGTATCGCAGTATTTGCAGACTCCTTCGGTCACGAGGATTACATGATTGAGGCAGCTAAGGAATTCCCTGAAGTTCAGTTCTGCCACGCAACAGGTACTAAGGCTCATACAGAAGGCCTTTCAAACTACCACAACGCTTTCGCTTCAATTTACGAAGGTCGTTACCTTGCAGGTATCGCAGCAGGCTTAAAGCTCAACGAGATGATTGCTAACGGCGATATCACAGAGGATCAGGCTAAGATCGGTTACGTAGGCGCATTCACATACGCTGAGGTTATTTCCGGTTACACATCATTCTTCCTTGGCGCAAGAAGCGTTTGCCCTTCAGCTACAATGGAAGTTACCTTCACAGGTTCATGGTACGATGAGACAGCAGAGAAGGAAGGCGCTAACAACCTTATCGCTGACGGATGCGTACTTATTTCTCAGCACGCAGATTCAATGGGCGCTCCCACAGCTTGTGAGACAGCAAATGTTCCCGATGTTTCTTACAACGGTTCTACAGCAGCTGCCTGCCCCAACACATACATCGTTTCATCCAGAATCAACTGGGCTCCTTACTTCGAGTTCGCTATCAAGAGCGCTATGGAAGGTACAGAGATTCCTGCTGACTGGACAGGTACAATTGCTACAGATTCAGTTCTTCTTACAGAGCTTGGAACAGCTGCAGCAGAGGGAACACAGGAAGCAATCGATGCAGCTAAGGCTGACATGATCGCAGGCAAGCTTCACGTTTACGATGTAACAACCTTCACAGTAAACGGTGCACAGCTTGATTCTTACATGGCTGACGTTGATACAGATGCAAACTACGAAGGTGATCACGAAGTTATCGTTGACGGTTACTTCGCTGAGTCAGGTGACGGATTCCGTTCCGCTCCTTACTTCGATGTACAGATCGACGGCATCACACTTCTTAACACAAACTTCGGCTAATAAGTTGGTTTTGTGATAGAATTAGAATAGTTGCAGGGGCGGTGCGAATCCTCGCGCCGCCCAATTTGTGTCTAATAAGGTATTTGCTTTTTATTGGTTGAAAAGGAGATTTAAGGTGGAAAACAAAGTCGTAACGGTATCCATGAAAAATATTACCAAACGCTTTGGAGAAATTGTTGCCAACGACGGTGTGAATCTTGATATTTACAAGGGGGAGATTCTCGCACTGCTTGGTGAGAACGGAAGCGGTAAGACTACGCTCATGAACATGCTCTCAGGAATCTACTATCCGGATGAGGGTCAGATTTTTATTAATAATGAAGAAAAAATCATAGCATCTCCCAGAGACGCCTTTGAGCTGGGAATCGGAATGGTTCATCAGCACTTTAAGCTGGTTGATGTTTTGACAGCCACAGAGAATATTGTTCTCGGACTTGACGGAAAGCTTGATTTAAAGAAGGCTTCAGCAAAGATCAGAGAGATTTGCCGTAAATACGGTTTTGACGTGGACCCTGATCAGAAGGTCTATGACATGTCCGTTTCTGAGAAGCAGACGGTTGAAATCGTAAAGGTTCTCTACAGAGGCGCAGATATTCTTATTCTGGATGAGCCCACAGCGGTTCTTACACCCCAGGAAACAGACAGACTTTTCGCCATTCTTCGAAACATGAAGGAAGACGGAAAATCCATTATAATCATCACTCACAAGATGCACGAAGTTCTGTCAATCTCAGACAGAGTTGCAGTCCTTAGAAAAGGCACTTACGTGGGTGATTTGAAGACGAAAGAAACAACCGCACAGGAAATGACCGAAATGATGGTTGGACATGCGGTTGAGTTAAATATAGAAAGACCGGACCCCGTAGATCCCAAGCCCAGAATAGAGGTTAAGAATCTTACGGTAAGAAATGAGGAAGGAATACTTAAGCTCGAAGATGTTTCCTTCACAGCCAATTCCGGTGAGATTCTTGGAATCGCAGGAATCTCCGGATGCGGACAAAAGGAGCTCCTTGAGGCAATCGCAGGTCTTCAGCCTGCTGAGAGCGGTTCCGTTTGCTACATAGAGGACGACGGCAGCAGGGATGAACTCCTTAAGAAGGATCCCAGACAGATTCAGGAAATGGGAGTTACCCTTTCCTTCGTACCCGAGGACAGACTGGGTATGGGCCTTGTGGGAAACATGGACATGTCCGACAACATGATGCTCCGTTCCTTCAGAAAAGGCCACACACCCTTCACCGACAGGAAAGCTCCCAAAAAGCTTGCCAAGAAAGTGGTTAAGGATCTTGATGTGGTAACACCGGGAATTTCAACTCCCGTAAGAAGACTTTCCGGCGGTAACGTTCAGAAAGTTCTTGTAGGAAGAGAAATCGCATCGGCACCCAAGGTTCTTCTTACAGCCTATGCGGTAAGAGGCCTTGATATTAACTCTTCCTATACAATATATGATTTGATTAATCGCCAGAAGAAAGCCGGCGTTGCCGTAATCTATGTCGGCGAGGATCTGGATGTCCTTCTTGAGATATCCGACAGAATATTGGTAATGTGCGGCGGAAAGGTCAGCGGAATAATCGACGGACGCACCGCCACAAAGAATAAAGTAGGTATGATGATGACAAGAATAGGAGGAGAGGGATTCGATGAACAGTAAGATAAAAGAACCGCTTCTTCATATTGTCAAGCGCGGTGACGTGAAGTGGTATGTGGCCTGGGCAATCAGACTGGCAGCAATCGTCCTCGCCCTTATCGTAAGCGGAATTCTCACAACGGCCCTTACGGGATTAAATCCTTTGGACGTTTACAAAACAATAGTTACAGGTGCCTTCGGTACCGCCAGAAAATCCTGGATTACAGTTCAGGACATCAGTATTTTGTTAATAATATCCCTGGCAGTAACCCCTGCCTTCAGAATGAGATTCTGGAACGTAGGAGGCGAAGGACAGGTTCTGGCGGGAGCTCTTGCTGCTGCAGCCTGCATGATTTGCCTGGGAGATAAGCTTCCTGGCGGCGTGGTAATCCTTTGCATGGTGATTTCCTCCATACTGGCAGGAGGACTTTGGGGATTCGTTCCCGCCTTCTTCAAGGCCAAATGGAACACCAACGAAACCCTCTGCACCCTGATGATGAACTACATTGCAACTCAGCTGGTAGCCTACTACACCATTCTTTGGGAGGTTCCCAAGGGCTCAGGTAAGATTGGTATCATCAATCAGAACACCAATGCCGGCTGGCTTCCCGAGGTGGGAAACAAATATCTGCTTTGCATAATAATCGCAGTGGTTTCCACAGTGCTTATGTATATCTACCTTAATTACTCCAAACACGGCTATGAAATTTCGGTTGTGGGCGAGAGTGAGCACACTGCAAGATATGTAGGTATCAAGGTTGAGAAGGTAATTGTGAGAACCATGATTCTTTCCGGTGCCGTTTGCGGACTTGCGGGCCTTCTTCTGGTGGGCAGCATCAACCACACGGTTACAACCACAATCGCAGGCGGACAGGGCTTCACCGCGGTAATGGTTTCCTGGCTTGCAAAGTTTAATCCTCTGGGAATGATTCTCACAAGCCTTTTGATAGTATTCCTCGGAAGAGGAGCGGGAGAGATTTCCACAGCATTCAGCCTGAATCACTCCTTCTCTGATATCTTAACCGGTATCATTCTCTTCTTTGTAATCGGATGTGAATTCTTCATTACTTATAAAATAAACTTTCGTAAGAAAACTGCAGGAAAGGAGGCAAAATAAATGATTGATCTGGTTTCTTTCATACCAAGAGCAGTTGTTCAGGGCATTCCGCTTTTGTACGGAAGCACAGGCGAAACTTTGACGGAGAAGGCAGGTAACCTTAACCTTGGTATCCCCGGCGTCATGTACGTTGGTGCCATAAGTGGCGTTATCGGTTCCTTTTTCTATGAGCAGTCAGGTGAAATCAACGGTTTCTTCGCCATTGCAATTCCACTTCTTTGCTCCCTTTTAGGCTCCCTTATTATGGGCCTCATTTATTGCTTCCTGACCGTTACCCTAAGGGCCAACCAGAACGTTACCGGTCTTGCAATGACAACCTTCGGCATAGGCTTCGGAAACTTCTTCGGCGGTTCCCTTATAAAGCTTGCGGGAAGTGATGTTCCTTCCATCGCCCTTTCCAAGACCAGCGCATACTTTTCACATGCACTGCCCTTCGCGGATAAGCTTGGATGGTTTGGCAAAATCTTCTTATCCTACGGATTCCTCGCATATGCCTCAATAGCCATTGCTCTTGTTACATCAAGAGTAATAAGACACACAAGAGTGGGCCTTCATTTGAGAGCTGTGGGTGAGAGCCCCACCACTGCAGATGCAGCCGGAATCAACGTTACAAGATATAAGTATTTTGCAACCTGTATCGGATGTATGATTGCAGGTTTGGGCGGCCTTTACTATGTAATGGACTACGCCTGTGGAGTATGGTCCAACGACGCCTTCGGTGACAGAGGATGGCTTGCCATCGCCCTTGTAATTTTTACAATCTGGAGACCCAGCATCGGTATTTTTGCTTCCATATTATTTGGCGGATTATATATTCTTTATCTTTTCATTCCCACAGGAATGGATCATATGGAAATCAAGGAATTATATAAGATGATTCCTTACGTGGTAACGCTGGTGGTTCTGGTTATTACTTCAATAAGAAGTAAAAGAGAAAACCAGCCCCCTGCTTCCCTCGGACTTGCGTACTTCAGAGAAGAACGATAAAATACTCATATGAATATTACAGAATATCCCGGAAGAAATCCTATCGCGCCGATATCCGGATCGGCAACACAGGAAATGACCTCTGTCGACTTCTGGAATCTGAATGACTCGATTCTGATGAATATCGACGAAATCGAAAAGTATAATCAGTATCTTGAAGAACAGAAGGACCTTGGACTTTTAAATCTTTTGACTGCTCCCCACAGTATCTCAAAGGCGGAGTTGGTTGATATGATTACCAGGGGACAGAATCTTGAGGATCTGGTTTATCTTGCAGATGAGAAGGTTACTCCAGCAGACATCAAAGACCTAGAGGACTCACAGGCGCTTGAATCGATACCCGATCAAGTGACGGTTTCCTGCGGCCTTGCAGCGTGTCCTGCGGATCTTCGATATTTCCCCACCACCAAGGCGGGAACCGAGGATGGAAGCTTCATCAGTGAGAAATGTATCGATCAGCTTCAGGGAACTCAGTTAACCCTGGCAGAGCCGGTACTCATCTATCACACTTCCGAGGATAAGAAATGGCTATTTGTCCATTCCAAGAACTACAAGGGATGGGTTAAGAGAATCTGTATAGCCACATGTCAGAGAAGCATTTGGGAGGACTATCTTCTTTCTCCCAGATTTGCAATAGTTACTGAACATAAGTCCTGCGATGTTCTGGGAGTTAAGATGAAACTCTATGTGGGCACCAAGATTTCCATGGACATGGACGGAAATCTTCGTATTCCCACCAGAACCATTGACGGTGGACTGAGATTTGTAAATACCAAACTGGATATAGATTTGCATCAGGGTTTCCTGCCCTACACCACAAAGAATGTAGTTACCCAGGCCTTTAAACTTCTTGGTGACCAGTTCAGCTGGGGCGGAAAATACGGTCACAGTGACTGCTCGGGAATAGTGAATGCAGTGTACAATTGCTTCGGTTTTACCCTGCCCCGAGATACCATTGATATGCGAAAAATTAAGAAACATTCTATTGACCCGACTGGCGGTATAGATTATAATAGCGTTCAGCCCGGTTCACTTTTACTGTGCCCGGGTCATGTTATGCTTTATCTTGGCATGCATGACGGGAAGGCATACGGATTCCACGGACTGGCATCCATTCTTGATGACAGCGGAAAGCTTCTGGAGCTCTACCGAGTAGAGATTTCCAACGTGGATATGATAAGAAGCGAAACAGGAAGGACTTATGAGCAGGATACAGTGCTCATAGTTGAGATAAAACGCGACGAAGCGTAAAGAGAGAGGTAAGAGATTTGAGTAAGAAGTTTTATCTGCTTGCAGCCATGGGTCTTAGCCTTTGCCTTTTGGCAGGTTGCGGCAACAAAGATGAAGAGACTACAGCTCCCGCAAGTGAAGAGGAGGGAATCACCTGGGAGACAGTAGAAGAAACACCCGAAGCAACAGAGACAGTTGAGGAACCTGAAGAAGAGCCTGAAGTTGTTCCCGAAGGAATGTATCGTTCAGAGCTCACAAACGAGATCATCTCAGAGGATCTTAAGACACAGCGTCCCATCGCAGTTATGATTGATAACGAAATCACAGCACTTAACCACTTTGGTGTTAACAGCGCTGATATCGTATACGAAATCATGAACAGCACCAAGAACGACAGAGTAACCCGTCTTATGTGTATCTTCAAGGATTACGCATCAGTAGACAGAATCGGTTCAATTCGTTCAACACGTCCCACAAACTTCTTCCTTATGGGAGAGTACAACGCAATCCTTTGCCACGATGGTGGTCCCTTCTATATTAATGACTACATCGCTATGGACTACGTTGACAACTTAAACGGTGGTTTTGCGCGTTTCTCAAACGGTAAGGCTACTGAGTTTACAGAGTATATCACATATGATGGATATACCAACCCTACAACCGGAAACTCCTATTCAGGACTTAAGGACAGAATTGCTCAGGCAGGTTATGATACCCAGTACAATTCTTTCTATCCCGGACAGCACTTTGAGTTCAACGCCAAGGATACAGAGCTTACACAGGATTATGCTATTCCTGCTACAACTGTTCAGCTCCCCTTCAAGCACACCTCATCTAAGCTTGTTTACAACGAGTCAACCAAGACCTATGACTACTATGTATACAATCAGGCTCACGTTGATGAGGGCGACGGCAACAAGATTACAAGCTTTAAGAATGTAATCATCCAGGGCTGCTCTTTCTCACAGCTTGATGAGAACGGATATCTTATCTACAACGTTGTAGGTGCAGGCGATAAGGGTTACTACCTTACAAACGGTAAGGCAATCCCCATCAACTGGTACAAGGACGGCTCCAACGGAGTTCAGTACAACATTACTTACTTTGATAACATTGTTGAGGGCGGACACATTAAGCTCAACACAGGTAATACATACATTACAATTGTTCCCGATGATTCATGGGGCGACCTGGTAATCAAGTAAGAATAAGTAAATATAGTTTATATGCATATTACGGCGTAGTAATACCAAGGTATTACTACGCCTTTTTATATGGTATAATAAAGAAGCTTAACTAAGAGAGGTGCAGAAATGAAGATTGGTATTTTAGGTTACGGTAATTTAGGACGTGGAGTTGAATGCGCAATCAAGCAGAATAAAGATGCTGAGCTTGTTGCTGTTTTTACAAGAAGAGCTCCCGAGACTGTTAAGATCCTCACACCAAATGTTCCGGTTGTGAAGGTTGATAACATTAACGATTATAAGGATAAAATTGACGTTCTTATCATCTGCGGCGGAAGTGCAACAGACCTTCCTAAGATGACTCCCGAGTATGTTAAGAACTTTAACGTAATTGACAGCTTTGATACTCACGCAAAGATTCCCGAGCATTTTGCAAATGTGGACAAGGCAGCGAAGGAGACAGGACACATTGCTCTTATTTCCGCAGGATGGGATCCCGGAATGTTCTCCCTTAACCGCCTCTATGCCAACAGCATTCTTCCCGTTGGTAACGACTACACCTTCTGGGGCAAGGGAGTAAGCCAGGGTCACTCAGACGCCATCAGACGTATCAAGGGCGTCAAGGACGGCAAGCAGTACACAATCCCTGTTCCCGAGGCTTTGGAGAAGGTAAGAAACTGCGAGAACCCCACACTTACCACAAGACAGAAACACACAAGAGAGTGCTTCGTTGTGGCTGAGGAAGGCGCTGATCTTAAGGCTATTGAGAACGAAATCAAGACCATGCCCAACTACTTTGATGAGTATGATACCACTGTTCATTTCATCTCTGAGGAAGAGCTTAAGAGAGACCACGCAGGCATTCCTCACGGCGGATTTGTATTCCGCTCCGGTAAGCTTGGATGGGACAATGAGAACAATGCTATTATCGAGTACAGCTTAAAGCTTGACTCCAACCCTGAGTTCACATCACTTGTTCTTGTGGCTTATGCAAGAGCAATCGATCGCCTTAAGAAAGAGGGCGTTACAGGCTGCAAGACCGTATTTGACATTGCTCCCGCATATCTTTCACCCTTAAGCGGCGAAGAAATCAGAGCACATCTTCTCTAATTTGCAAGAAAGGTTTATTATAGTAACATGAACTCATATATTGAATCAGTGGATTTTTTCAAAGGAAATAATCCCGAGAAGATTGCAGAGGAATACAAGACTCCTCTCTACGTGTACAACGAGGAGATTATTCGTAATCGTATGCACGCCGTTTCTCAGGTTATCACCAAATATCCTTACACAGCCAACTACTCTGTGAAAGCCAACACCAACATTCATATTCTTAAGCTGGCTCTCGAGGAGGGAATTAACTGTGACGCCATGAGTGAAGGCGAGATCAGAATGTTAGAGGCTGCAGGTTTTCCCAAAGAGAGAATCTTCTTCGTGCCCAATAACGTAAGCGCAGAAGAGATGCGCTACGCCATCGACAGGGGCATTATGACAAGCCTTGATTCCCTGTCTCAGCTTGAGACCTTCGGTGAGATTAACCCCGGCGGAAAATGCGCCGTTCGAATTAATCCCGGCGTAGGAGCAGGCCATCACGAGAAGGTTGTTACCGCAGGTAAGAAGACCAAGTTTGGCGTTGCCGAAGAAGATATCGATAAGATTTTTGAAATCGCAGATAAATATAACCTTACAATAGCAGGAATCAACCAGCACATAGGCTCATTGTTTATGGACTACAAGCCTTTCCTTGCTGCAGCCGAAAACTTCCTTCGAATTGCTCTGAAGTTTAAGAACCTTGAGTTCGTAGACTTTGGTGGCGGATACGGAATTCCCTATCACAAGCTTGATGATGAGAAGCCCTTTGACATGGAAGGCTTTAAGAAGGCTCTTGAGGCCATCCTTGACAGGTTCGTGGCCGAATACGGCTATGCCCCCTTATTTAAGTCGGAACCGGGCCGTTTCTGCGTTGCAGAGGGCTGTGTTATCTTAGGACGTGTTCACGCCGTTAAACAGAATAACGGACATGTATATGCGGGTACAGATATCGGAATGAATGTACTCCTTCGCCCTTCCATGTATGACTCCTGGCACGACGTAGAGGTGCTTAGGGACGGGAAGGCGGTATCGAGGGACAGTCTCTCACCGATTAATGTTTGCGGTAATATTTGCGAATCCGGAGATCTGCTTGCAAAAGACAGAATGCTTCCCGAAATCAAGAAGGGCGATCTGGCCTGTGTTCTTGACGCGGGAGCTTACGGATATTCAATGTGTTCCACATACAATTCCCGTCCCCGCCCGGCAGAGGTGCTGGTTTGCAAGGACGGAAGCATTAAGACTATCAGGAAAAGAGAAACATACGAGGATTTATTCAGGTTAATGTAACTTTCCGGAGGGGCTTATGGAAAAAAAGGATTTTCTCCATGATTTTCTTCAGACCTACAAGGATCATCGTGATCTGAACGATAGCTTGCACGAGAAACTTCTTGAAAAAAACAATCTTGCTGAATGGACCGGTCTCCTTAAGGAGCGCTCTCAGAAAATGAGATTTATCTACGGCGAAACAGAGGAGATGTTAGCGACCATCAGGGATTATCTCGACGAGATCCTTACGGATAACGATGCCGAGATGTTTTTTGATGTCATCATGGACCTTTACTATTGCGGTTATGATGACTTTGAAGTTATGTCAACCATAGCCAATAAGCTTATAGCGTACTATGAGATGAGGAATGACCTTGACCACAGGGTCTTCCTTTACCATCTCATGGGATTTGAGACTACTGAGTTCTACTCCAGAACCATGGGCGACGCAGGACTCGGCGTTGCCATAGATTACTATCAGAGAGTTATTTCACTTCGGGCTCACTACGTTGAAGTCAGTGATCCCAGAATCCGCCGTTGCTTCTTTACGGCCTATTCCAACCTTATTGCGCCTTTAACTGAAATATGTCCCTTCCTTCAGGATTCAGTTTATGACTATTACTATGCGGTTATGGAACTTTTCAACAACCCTGCGGTACAGACTTTGGATGGTGACAAGCCTTTCCTTCCTCTTGTAATGGCCAAAATAAACGAGGATATCCTTTATTCCGAAGCATATGTGGATAACCTAAAGGAAAGACAGAGGGGACAGTTTATAAAGATAGCGGAGCAGGCCAAGAGGGAACTGGACCTTGGCAGAAGAGAGGATCACAGCGGTGCCGTTATGAGGGCTTACCACAAGGCCAGAATTCTCGCCGGCAGAATGAAAGTCAGAGAGGTTGTGGAGGAGCAGATTTCATTAATTACCGATGATTTAAGATTTCCCAATTACTCTGACCCCGAGAACGAGGATAGAGAACTTGACGTTTTTTTCAATTATCATGATACGGGCATAAGTATTCTCAAATACCTGAAGGACAGCGAATTTACTCCCGCGGAGAGAAGAGAGTATCTGGAGCGCTTCTTTAACAAGGTTACTCACGTTCATCAGACTGCACCCTACCACTTCTTCACATCCCGCTTAAACTCAGCAAGTGCCGAGTGGTTTAAGGCTGTGGAGCCCTTTATGGAAAGCCTTGAGGAGAAGAGGAACTATCTGTCAAAGATTATCATCTCAAGACAGCCCATTACCTATCTCCACTCCCTTATGGTGGTTCAGATTGCTCAGGCCATCACCAATGTTTATCTTTGGACCAATCCTGAGGAGTTTATCGGAATCCTTGGCTGTAAGGATGTTGACGAGGTCAAGAAGAAGTCTGAGGAAATCAAGAAGTATGTCTGTGATTGCGGAATGCTTCACGACATAGGCAAATGCCTTATTACCGATGTCATCAATCAGCAGTGGAGAAGACTTTGCGGCGAGGAGCATGATCTCATAAGACTTCATCCCGAAAAGGGACTTATGCTGGTGAATGAGGACCCTCAGTTTGCGCCATACTTTGATGTAATAGTGGGACACCACAAATACTACGACGGAAAGGGCGGCTATCCTGTTGCCTTCGACAACACCAAGTCTCCCATTAAGATCATCATCGATATAATCACCATTGCGGATTCAATCGACGCAGCAACCGATGTTTACTGCAGAAATTATGCAAGGGGTAAATCCTTCCAGGAACTCCTTCAGGAACTGACGGAAAGAGCCGGAACAAGATATCATCCCGGCATTGTCAAACTGATCAATGACAACACCGGGCTTCAGAGTCATTTGGAATATATTACAGGGGAAGGCCGAATCGAAACTTACTTCGCGGCGTTCAGAGAAATTATATCCTTGTAGAAGTGAGTATTCATCATAACGATTGAAGCGATAACCATTGCGATACCCATTATGCTTACGGAACCCATATGCTCCCCGAAGAGTGTAACTCCCACTACGGAAGCCACAACAACTTCGACGGAAGCAAGGACGGGAACTTTACTACAATCCTTTACCTTCTGTATTCCGATGTAGTAAATGGCGTATGTTATGGCAGTGGGAATTAAAGCGTAGAGGACACCCCATTCCACAACGCCGGTAGTTTGCAATGTAACCCTGTATTCCCAGGGTTTAACAATAACAAGGAGTACGATTGCAGCAAAAAAGAAACTGTACATACTCATTACGAAGGGATTGGTTCCCTTATCGGACATCTTGCCGATAATGGAATTCATTGAATAACAAATACAGGCACCAACGGCCGCAACAAGTCCGGAAACCACAAAACCGGAAATGTTTAAGCGGCCGTTTGTTATGGTAAACCCACATCCGAGGATATTGACAAGAATAGCCAGTATTTTGATTATATTGATTTTCTCTTTGTAAACAATTGCCGAGAAAATCAATGTCATAGCCGGTGATAAATAAAGGATAACGGTGCTGAAGGATATGCCAAGGGTTGTAATGGCGAAATTATAAAAGAGGTTGTAAACCCCATGGCATATCAGACCAAGAGCAGCGCACACAAAAATCTGCTTTTGACTAATGATAAGGCTCTTAAAACCGAATTTCGCTACACAGAATACGAGCATGGCCACAAAGGCAATTGAAACTCTCATGAATGAAATCAATGAAGAGTCAGCTCCGAGACCCTGCAGTCTTTTTACAAAGAAGCCTGAGAGCCCCCAGAGTATTCCGGAGAAAAATACCAAACCGTATCCCAGATGTTCATTTTTACTGTTTAAAAGCCTGGTCATCTTTGCACCTTTCAGAAAGATAAAAAATAAAGTTTCAAAAAACGAGTAGGGATGTCGCTTTTTGTTCCAAAGAACACTTTAGTACCGGAATTGCCTTTTGGGAATATCAGATATATAATATGGGTATAAGTATTTCTTATAATAGATGAGGAATTATTATGGATGACAGAAAGCTGGAAGTTTTTCTAAAGACAATTCAAACCGGAAGCTTCTCCAAAGCCGCCGCAGAACTTAACTGTACCCAGTCGGCGGTGACCCAGACAATGAATAACTTGGAGGGAGAACTTGGAATCGCACTTTTGGACAGAAGCCACAAGGGCGTTGTTTTAACCCCTGCAGGGGAAAAACTTTTGCCTCTCATTATAGAAGCAAAGGACAGCATCGACAGAATTGTGAATCTTGCCGGGAGACTTTCTGAGGGTAAGGAAAGCCCTATTAGGATAGGCTGCTTTTCAAGTATTGCCACCTCATGGCTTCCTCATGCCATTAAGACCTATCAGAAGGACAATCCTGCGGCAGTCTTCAGTATAAAGATAGGAACGGAGAACCTTTCGGATCTGCTTTTATCACATAAGATAGATCTGGCCCTCGGGGATACAGACAGACTTAAGGGTTTCAGGTTCATGGAGCTTATGAAGGACCCCTACTGCGCGGTTTATCCAAAGGGTGTTGTGGATGAGAAGAAAAAATCCATAAGTATAGGAGACTTTGGAGAATATCCTTTTATAATGGCACCTGAAAATGCATTAAAGAGCCACCTTATCGATTTGCCGAAGAATGCCCTCACCGTATCCTGCGACGATGACTTTGCGCTTTTGTCAATGGTTTCCCAGGGCCTTGGAGCCACGGCGATGCCCAGATTATCCATAAGAAACCTGCCTGATAACGTATCGGTTTACGACCTGGAGCCAAGGAGCTTCAGGACCCTTGGAATAGCCCTTCCCAATTCCGTTGATCAGGGGGTCAAAAGTTTCGTAAAATTCCTTCAGAAATGCCGAGAAGACGGAACATTGGAAGGCTTCTGCCATGCTTGACTTTTGACCTTTATGAGGGGTAAACTTTTAAATGGGATAGGAGGTAAAAAGAAGTGGCTAATGTCAGCGAAACACTGGATAATTTAAGCTTTTTGGATACCCAAGCGGCCCTTGTTTATTTTGGCAACATGAAGGAGCTTTATGTGGAGACGGTAAATGTCTATTTAAGAGACAGATTTGACACCGCTTTGCAGGAGGCCTATGAAGCTGAAGACTGGCCAACCTATCAGCGTGTTGCCCACTCCATTAAGAGCTCATCCAATATGATCGGAGCCACCGACATGTTCGAGAAGGCCAAGAGCCTTGAGATGGCGGTGAAATCCGGGGATTATGCTTTTGTGAAGGAAAATCACGATAATATAATGAAGGATTACAAAGAACTTTTGGATAAGATTCAAAATGCTTTGTAACAGATAAAGGAGATAGAATGCCGGCAGAAGAGAAACAGGAATGTAAGCAGGTCGGATGCGCGGGATGTATCTGTACCACATGCCAGCATCAGGGTTTTGATTGCCGGTGTGAAGAAGAAAACAGTGGACCCATAACCGCCTGTGACGATTACGACGAAATGATGGGTGAACAGATTAAACTAAACTTTTAAGGGGTAAGAAATGAGCGAAGAGAAAGTAATCACAGTTGATAACGTAATGTCGGAGCAGGAGAGCTTAAGAAGGCTTTTGGAAAGCAACAATAAGAGAACTTTCTATGCGAGGATAACGGGAATAGCTGCGGTTATCATATGCCTGGTTTTTGTGGTGGCAGGCTGCATTCTTATACCTAAGGCTGCGTCGGTTCTCACCGAAGCGGAAACAACCATAGTGAAGGCCGAAGAAAGCCTGGGGAATATTGATAAGCTTTCAACAGAGCTTATTAACACCTCCGCCAACATGAACAAGGTGTTGGAGGACAACGCACAGGGATTAAGCGATGCCCTTACGGAGATCAACAAAATTGACATAGAGACATTAAATAAAGCCATCAGCGATTTGCACGATACCGTTGAACCAATGGCGAAATTCTTTAATGCCTTTAAAAGATAAATGAATTCTATCCGGAGGAAACAAAATGAATTACAATGAAGCATTAACCAAACTGAAGAAGTACGGCCAGGAGCATGTACTTAAGTATTTTGATGAGCTTAGCGAAGGGGAGAAAGCTGAGCTCCTTAATCAGATTGACGAGACCGATTTCAGTATTCTTGAAGCCCTCGAGGCCAAGAAAGCACCTGCAAAGAAGGGCAAATATGAGCCCCTTGCAGCAATGGAGCTCTCAGAGATCGAAGCAAACAAAGACAAGTTCTATGCAAAGGGAATCGAAGCCATCAAAGCCTGCAAGGTGGGAGCAGTTCTTCTTGCCGGCGGAATGGGAACAAGACTTGGCTCCGATGACCCCAAGGGAATGTACAACATCGGTATCACAAAGGATGTTTTCATTTTCCAGAGACTGATTGAGAACCTTATGGATGTTGTTAAGGCAGCAGACGGAGCGTGGATTCCTCTCTTTATTATGACCAGTGAGAAGAACAACGATGCCACCATTAAGTTCCTTAATGAGAAGAACTTCTTTGGATACAACAAGGACTATGTTTCCTTCTTCAAACAGGACATGGCTCCCGCATCAGATTACCAGGGAAAGATTTACATGGAGAGCAAGAGCCGCATGGCAACATCTCCCAACGGTAACGGTGGATGGTTCTCATCCTTTGTAAGAGCCGGTCTTCTTAAGAAGGCGGAGGAGTTCGGAGTTGAATGGCTCAACACCTTCGCAGTAGACAACGTTCTCCAGAGAATCGCAGATCCCACTTTCGTAGGAGCGACACTTCTAAGCGGATGTGCAGTTGGAGCAAAGGTTGTTAAGAAGGCTGCAAGAGATGAGAAGGTCGGTGTTGTCTGCCTTGAGGACGGACATCCTTCAATTGTTGAATACTACGAGCTTACAGATGAAATGATGGATGCAAAGAACGAGAAGGGAGACCCCGCTTACAACTTCGGAGTTATCCTCAATTACCTCTTTAACATCAAGAAGTCCTTAGAAGTTATGGAGAAAAAACTTCCTCTCCACGTTGTTGAGAAGAAGATTCCCTGCCTGGATGCCGAAGGCAATTTCTTTAAGCCCGAGACACCCAACGGATATAAATTCGAATCACTTATTCTCGATCACATCTATGAGATGGGCTCATGCCTTCCTTACGAGGTAGTGAGAGAGAAAGAGTTCGCACCCATTAAGAACAAGACCGGTGTGGATTCAGTAGAAAGTGCAAGGGAGCTTTGCAAGAAGAACGGTATTGTACTCTAATCCTTTCCCTGCGAAGTAACCTTTGCCAGTAACAGAAAGGTGGATTAGACCATGGATTATGCTGAAGATAAGCACAAAGAAGAACGCGAGGCCATGAACGGAAGCGTTGACAGCTGGAGAGAGGTAATACTTGTCTACACATCAGCTCTTCATCAGGTTCAGACCAAGTTGGAAATTCTCAACGACGAGTTTCAGCATGTGCATCGCTACAATCCCATTGAGCATATCAAGGGCAGAATCAAAACTCCTGAGAGCATTGTCAAGAAGCTTAAAAAGAACGGAAGAGAATCTACCATTGATAACATGATTCAGTATGTCAACGATATCGCGGGCATACGTATCATCTGTTCCTTCACCTCGGATATCTACCGCATCGCGGAGATATTAAGAAATCAGAAGGACATTACGGTTATTTCGGAAAAAGACTATATTACCTACCCCAAAGCCAGTGGCTACAAGAGCTATCACATGATAGTAACTGTTCCCGTATACCTTTCCGATCGTACCATCGACGCCAAGGTTGAGATACAGATCAGAACTGTAGCCATGGACTTCTGGGCAAGTCTTGAGCATAAGATTCACTATAAGTTCGAGGGTAATGCGCCTGAGAACCTTAAGAAGGAACTGGTGGATTGTGCCAAGATGGTATCTGACCTGGATAACAGAATGGAGCAGCTTAACGAGCAGATTCAGGGTCTGGAATCCGGATACGAAAACGAAGAATATTAGGGTATAAAATGAGGAGTGCCCCGGCACCTTACGATGTCGGGGCTATTATGAAAAAAATATCTGCATGGCATATGCAAGAACCATTCAAAATCTATGTTTTGATTATATCTATTAAGTATGAACAAAGTATGAACAAACTGTTAAACTGTGGTGAATATTGACAAAGGGTTAAAAAATCGATAGCAAAAACTATACAATGTGCACAAAAGATATGCCATTGAAAATGAGATAGTAAAATGATAAAATTTAGAAGGTTATATAAATTCCTACAAGGGGGCTGTAAATATATGGATAGTTTTATGGACAAGCTGGCTCAGAAGTTTAATTCTTCAGAGATTATTAAAGCCAACGCTCAGGCAGAGGCAGCAGAACTTGATAGAATGAAGAAGCAGATGGAGCAGTACGACACCTGCTTACAGGACATGCGCAAGCTTAGTCTTTCCAATACTGAGGCTGCCGACAAGCTTAAGGAATTGATTGATAACCTTGAGACATCAAGAGAATCTTTGATGGAGCAGATTAAGAACGTTAATGCGGATGCGTATGAGGTTGTTCACAAGGAGAACGTCAAGGTATACCGTAACGTTCAGGCTGTTGTTCAGGAGGAGAGCGCAGCTGTTAAGGATGAAGTTAAGACCGTGAGAAAGTCAGTTAACGGCAAGTTCGTAGTGGGCTTGGTTTTTGCAATTCTTGCATTCACCTGTGCCGCAGCAGATCTTGCATTTGACTTATTGGTTTATTTTCATATATTATAATTGAGCATTTTTATAAGTAAGTTAAGTATTTAGCAGTATGAAGACAAAATATAGCAGACATATTAGAATCAGATTCATAAAGATATCGTTGTTTGCGGCTACTGTAGCCGCATTTTTTTTGCCGAGCTATACCCCCTTTGAAAGCAAGGGTGACAACTACTTTGCAGTTTCGGTTAACGGTGAGTATGTAGGTACCGTCGGAGGTCTTGATGACCTGGACGGATACGTTCGCAGTGCAAGAAAGAAGATTGCTTCAGAGACCGATGACCTTGTTTTCATGGATTCGGACATTACCACAGAGGGCAGTGAAGTACTTTGGGGTGAAGTAACCTCCAAAGAAACAATGATGGAGAACATTGAGAAGGTTTTACGCGGAAGCATAAAGACCACCATGGCCCACGGCTATACCGTCAAGGTTAATGAGTACTCCGTAAACCTTACCTCCATTGATGAAGTACAGGATATGCTTCAGGCCTGCCTTGACAAGTACCAGGACAAGAAGGACTTCAACGTTGAACTGGTACATGACTCGGGACGAGAGTTCAATGTTTTGACCAGCATTGTTAACAAGGGCAAGGTTGATAGAGAGATCACCTACGATGTGGATGCCAAGGGCAGAAGAGACGGCGGAATATGCGAAGTAATCGACACAATGTTTGAAAACATTGAGCCTGCCAGAGAGAAGACCTGGAACGAGTTCGAGTACGGCCTTGTAGACATGGGCTTTGCCGAGAAGGTTGAGGTGGTGGAATCCTACCTTCCCGCATCCCAGTTCACTCCTTTGGAGGACGCCATTGTTGAGGTTACCAAGGAGCAGGAGAAGGATACCATCTATGAGGTCCAGCCCGGGGATACCTTGTCCGGAATTTCACTTACCACCGGAATTCCTGTAGACCGTATTATTGAACTTAACAAGACACTTGATAATGAATATTCCATTCTCCATATCGGAGATGAACTTAAGATAACTGTACCGGAGCCTGAGATTTCTGTAAGACGTCTGGTTCAGGAATATGTGGAAGAGTCCTATGATGCGCCCATAGAGATTATCCCCGTGGACGACTGGTACACCACACAGACCGAAGTTTTGCAGCAGCCTTCCGCAGGATTCAGAAAAGCAGTTGCGGTTATCAGCTACACCAACGAGAACGAGGATACCAGGGAGGTTATCAAGGAGGAGACGGTTATCGAATCCATTCCCAAGATTATGAAGCAGGGAACCAAGATTCCTCCTACATATATAAAGCCCATCGCCGGCGGCACCTTGAGTTCACGTTTCGGAAGACGTAATTCACCTACAAGAGGTGCAAGCTCCTACCACGAAGGCGTCGACTGGTCAACCCCTGTGGGAACACCCGTATATGCGTCAAGTACCGGTGTCGTTTCCAAGGCAGGTTGGGGTAGTGGATACGGATACTGCGTATTCATCGATCATCCCGACGGAAGACAGACAAGATATGCTCACCTTAGCAAGGTTCTTGTTTCTGTGGGTCAGTCTGTTACTCAGAATGAAAGAATTGCTTCTTCAGGTAATACAGGTATTTCAACAGGACCTCACCTCCACTTCGAAATTCGAATCGGTGGCAGGGCTGTAAACCCTCTTGATTATCTGAACTAGTATTCGATTTACAAATATTCGTTTTATGATATAATTTGACGAGAGTATTTTTTCTATCGGCTATGCCATACTCGGGGTATAAAGATTATTTCAGAGGTTGGAAATGGAAGAATATGCAATGAAGGGCGGCAATCCCCTTGTGGGAGAGGTAGAGATTGGCGGCGCAAAGAACGCTGCACTACCTATTATTGCGGCTTCAGTTATGACGGATGATACCGTATATATAGACAATATACCTGACGTAAGCGATATCAGAACTCTTCTCGACGGCATGAAGAAGTTGGGCGTTAACGAGAAGAAGAAAGATAAGCACTCCGTAGCTATTAACGGCTCTCAGATCTTCAGCCTTGTAGCCGATCAGGAAGATTTAAGAAAAATCAGAGGATCCTACTATCTCATCGGAGCTCTCCTTGGAAAATACAAAGAGGCTACAGTGGCACTCCCCGGTGGATGCGACATCGGCTCTCGTGGTATTGACCAGCACATCAAGGGCTTCAAAGCTCTCGGTGCCACAATCAAGATTGAACATGGTTCAGTAATTGCCAAAGCTGAGAAGCTTGTAGGCGCACACATATATATGGACGTGGTCTCTGTAGGTGCAACCATCAACGTTATGATGGCAGCGGTACTTGCAGAGGGACAGACCATCATAGAGAACTCGGCCAAGGAGCCCCACGTGGTTGACCTTGCCAACTTCTTAAACAGCATGGGTGCCAACATTAAGGGCGCCGGTACCGATGTAATCCGTATCAAGGGCGTACCCGCTCTTCACGGAACAGAGTACACAATCATCCCTGACCAGATTGAGGCCGGAACATTTATGTTTGCGGCAGCAGCTACCAAGGGTGATATCACAGTTAAGAATGTAATTCCCAAGCACTTGGAGTCCATTACAGCAAAGCTTATCGAGATGGGCTGCGAGGTTGAGGAATTTGATGATTCGGTTAGAGTAGTGGCTTCAAAGCCCCTTCGCACAACCCACGTAAAGACACTTCCCTATCCCGGCTTCCCTACGGATATGCAGGCTGTTATGGCAGCATCCTTAGGACTTGCAAAGGGAATCAGCATTGTAACAGAGAGCATTTTTGAGAACAGATTCCGCTATGTGGATGAGTTGGCAAGAATGGGTGCAGACATTAAGGTTGAAGGCAACACTGCAATTATCACAGGTGTTGACCAGTATACCGGTGCCAGCATCACAGCTCCCGACTTACGTGCAGGTGCCGCACTTGTTATCGCAGGTCTTTCCGCAACAGGTTTTACCACTGTTGACAACATTCAGTACATTGAGAGAGGTTACGAAGATTTCCACAAGAAGCTTCAGGCCCTTGGTGCACAGATTGAGAAGGTTGAGACTGAGAGAGATTTCAAGAAATTTAAATTAAAGATTGGTTGACAACAAGACACATAGGTGTTAGAGTTAACAAGCAAACATTATATCATTTCTTATTCAGAGTGGTGGAGATACAGAGGATCTATGAAGCCACGGCAACCCCTTTTCAAGGAAGGTGCCAACCTGAGCGATACCGAAAGGTATATCGAACAATAAGAAGATGGCTTAGAGAGATTTAAACCGCTTACGATTGTTCGTGAGCGGTTTTTTTACATTCTATAGCTTTCGTATTAACAGGGAATAAGAATGCATCCATGAAAGGAGAAAAAATGGAGAAAAGATTATTTACTTCAGAATCAGTTACAGAAGGACATCCCGACAAACTCTGCGATGCTGTTTCAGATGCCATCCTCGATGCATTGATGGAGCAGGATCCCATGAGCCGTGTTGCTTGTGAGACAGCAGCTTGCACAGGTTTCGTTCTTATCACAGGTGAGATTACAACAAATGCTTATGTTGATATCCCCAGAATTGCCAGAGAAACAATCAAAGAGATTGGCTATGACAAGTCAGAGTATGGTTTCGACGGAAATACATGTGCAGTATTAACAGCAATCGATGAGCAGTCAGCAGACATCGCTATGGGTGTTGACAAGGCTCTCGAGGCTAAGGAAGGTGAACTTACAGATGACCTTGACACAGGTGCCGGCGACCAGGGTATGATGTTCGGTTTCGCTACAAACGAGACAGACGAGTACATGCCTTATCCCATCTCCCTTGCTCACAAACTTGCTCTTAAGCTTACAGAGGTTCGTAAGAACGGTACACTTAAGTACCTTCGTCCCGATGGTAAGAGCCAGGTTTCAGTTGAGTACGATGAGAATGACAAGCCCGTAAGACTTGAGGCAGTTGTTCTTTCAACTCAGCACGACGAGGATGTTACGCAAGAGCAGATCCATGAGGACATCAAGAAGTACGTATTTGATCCCGTACTTCCCAAGGAATTAATCGATGACAAGACCAAGTTCTTCATCAACCCCACAGGCCGTTTCGTAATCGGTGGCCCTCACGGTGATGCAGGTCTTACAGGTCGTAAGATCATCGTTGACACCTACGGCGGATACGCTCGTCACGGCGGCGGAGCTTTCTCAGGTAAGGACTGCACCAAGGTTGACCGTTCCGCAGCTTACGCAGCAAGATACGTTGCAAAGAATATTGTTGCAGCAGGCCTCGCAGACAAGTGCGAGATTCAGCTTTCCTACGCTATCGGTGTAGCACAGCCCACATCCATCATGGTTGATACCTTCGGAACAGGCAAACTTTCCGATGAGAAGCTTGTTGATATCATCCGTGAGAACTTCGACCTTCGTCCTGCAGGAATCATCAAGATGCTCGACCTTCGTCGTCCCATCTACAAGCAGACAGCAGCTTATGGTCACTTCGGCCGTAACGACCTTAACCTCCCCTGGGAGCAGCTTAACAAGGTTGACGACCTTAAGAAGTACCTCTAATTTCTTTTATATGAAGCTTGAGCCGAGGCCTTTGGCCTCGGCTTTTTACGTCCCCTCATCTGCTTTTGCAATTGTATCCGGGGGCGGAGCCGCGTCAACCCCAAGCCCTAAAGGGTGCGTACCGCAGGGTTGACCCGCCTCCTTCCCCCGGATTTGCAGTAGACAAGCAGATGAAGGGAGGAGACTGCCCCTAAGTGGGTCAACCCTCGGCCCTCCGAGCCACTGCCGGCACCCAACCGGCGACTCTCCCTCCCCTTTCTGGGGGGGCGGTTTACGTGTAATTGCCTCGAATTCACGTTTCCTCACGTAGAAATGGCAGACATGTTCAGAGGAACCTACGTGAAAAAATTGAGAAATGAGGACTTCTCACGTAGACTCTCGAAGGAACCCCTTTAGAATTACGTGAAAGGAGGGGCAAAGACCTAATCTTCACGTAATAGTCCCGGACGAAGGGCGAATCTTCACTTGCTGACCAGCCCATAAATGAGTTATGTAAACTGAACCCGGGAAATATACTGCCGGGGAAGCCCCCGTATCGGGAAGGCGCCGGTGGCGCAGAGTGCACCTTCCCTGCTTGTTTACTTAAAAATCCGAGAAGGGGATGGGGGTCAAGGATGCGAAGCACCCTTGTGGCTTGTCCTTGAGGCCCATCTCCTGACGGATACAATGGCGGGGAGCAGGGACGGAACAGGGTGAAGAATGATAAGGGGGAGGCGGAAAGATTTTATACTATAAATTCAATCTAATCCTTCAACATTTGTGATAGAATAATAAGGAGCGAACAAGGGAGGTTATAAATGGCTTTCACTCATCTTCACGTCCATACGGAATACAGTCTTTTGGACGGCTCCAACAAGATAAAAGAATATGTGAAAAGAGTCAAAGAGCTGGGCATGACCGCTGCGGCTATTACGGACCACGGTGTAATGTACGGTGTAATAGACTTCTATAAAGCGGCAAGGGAAGAAGGCATCAAGCCCATCCTTGGCTGTGAAGTTTATGTTGCCCCTAACTCCCGATTCGACAAGGAATTAACCGGTGGTGAGGACAGGTATTACCACCTTATTTTGCTTGCGGAGAACAACACGGGCTACTCCAATCTTATGAAGATTGTAAGCCGCGGTTTTACCGAGGGCTTTTATTACAGACCCAGAGTTGACATGGATGTCCTTCGTGAATTCCACGAGGGAATCATTTGTTGCTCTGCCTGCCTTCAGGGTGAGGTTCAGAGAAATATTGTCAAGGGACTTAAGGATGAAGCGGAGAAAGCTGCCCTTAAATATCTTGATTGCTTCGGAGAGGGAAACTATTTCCTTGAATTACAGGATCACGGAATTCCCGAGCAGCAGCTTGTGAACATGGAATTAATGAAGATGTCCGAGAAATTGGGCATTCCTCTTGTTGCCACCAACGATGTTCACTACACCAACGCCTCCGATGTGGATTCTCATGATATCCTGCTTTGCATCCAGACCGGAAAGAAAGTTACCGACGAAGACCGACTTCGCTACGAAGGCGGACAGTACTATATAAAGAGCGAAGAGGAGATGCGAAAGCTCTTCCCCTATGCTAAAGAAGCTATTGAGAACACCCAGAAGATTGCCGACAGATGTAACGTGGAAATTGAGTTTGGCGTTACAAAGCTCCCTAAATTCGATGTTCCGGAAGGCTACGATTCCTGGACCTATCTTAACAAGCTTTGCAATGACGGCCTGATTGAAAGATACGGCGATCCGAATAAACCTGCGGGAACCACAGGAATGACCCTTAAGGAAAGGCTTGACTACGAGCTTTCAGTAATTCAGAAGATGGGCTACGTAGACTACTTCCTTATTGTATGGGACTTCATCAACTACGCCAGAGAGAACGGAATTCCCGTTGGCCCGGGACGAGGCAGTGCTGCGGGAAGTATCGTTTCGTATACCCTGCATATAACAAACATTGACCCCATTCGCTACAGCCTCCTTTTTGAGCGTTTCCTTAATCCTGAGCGAGTATCCATGCCCGATATCGATATTGACTTCTGCTTCGAAAGAAGGCAGGAAGTTATCGATTATGTTGGAAGAAAATATGGCAAGGACAAGGTGGTTCAGATTGTTACATTCGGTACCATGGCGGCCAAGGGTGTAATCAGGGACGTGGGACGTGCTCTGGATCTGCCTTATGCCTTCTGTGATTCCGTGGCCAAGATGATTCCCAACGAGTTAAACATCACCATAGACAAGGCTCTTCAGATGAATCCCGAGCTTCGCAAGGCCTACGAATCCGACCCTCAGTGCAAGACCTTAATCGACATGGGAAGAAGACTTGAGGGACTTCCCAGACACACATCCATGCACGCAGCCGGCGTTGTTATCTGCCAGAAGCCTGCAGATGAATTTGTGCCCTTATCAAGGGGTTCCGACGGCTCCATAACAACTCAGTTCACCATGACCACCATCGAGGAACTGGGCTTACTTAAGATGGATTTCCTGGGGCTTAGAACCCTTACGGTTATAAAGAACGCAGTGGACCTTATCAAGAAGGACAGCGGCACAGAAATTGACGTAGACAAGATTAACTACGACGATAAGAAGATTTATGAATACATCGGTTCAGGCAAAACCGAAGGTATCTTCCAGCTTGAATCGGCGGGGATGAAGAGCTTCATGAAGGAGCTTAAACCCGAATCTTTGGAGGACGTTATAGCGGGTATTTCCCTGTACCGTCCCGGCCCCATGGACTTCATTCCCAAATACATCAAGGGCAAGAACAACCATGAGGACATTACTTATCTTTGCCCTGAATTGGAGCCCATCCTTTCTCCTACCTACGGCTGTATCGTTTACCAGGAGCAGGTTATGCAGATCGTAAGAGACCTTGGCGGATATACCCTTGGCCGAAGCGATCTGGTTCGCCGTGCCATGAGTAAAAAGAAACAGCACGTCATGGAGGTCGAGAGGGAGAACTTCATCCACGGTAACGCAGAAGAAAAGGTTCCGGGCTGTGTTTCCAAGGGAATAGATGAGAAAATCGCCAGCGAAATCTACGATGAGATGATGGATTTTGCCAAGTACGCATTCAACAAATCCCATGCGGCCTGCTATGCGGTGGTGGCCTACCAGACAGCTTACTTAAAGTATTACTACCCCGTTGAATTTATGGCAGCCCTTATTACATCTGTAATAGATAATGCAAAGAAGGTATCCGAGTATATTCTTGTATGTCGAAACATGGGAATTCAGATTCTGCCTCCGGATATTAACGAAGGTGAGAGCGGATTCTCGGTTCAAAACGGCGCCATAAGATATGCCCTTACCGCCATCAAAGGCGTTGGTCGAAACATCATAGACGCTGTGGTTGAGGAGAGAAAGCAGAGGGGCAGATTTACCACCATAAGAGATTTCCTCACCAGAATGAAGGACACGGAATTAAACAAGAGGAACGTGGAGAACTTCATTAAAGCCGGAGCTTTGGATAGCTTAGAGGGCACAAGGAAGCAGTTCATGACGGTTTACGCCAGATTCATGGACGACATTGCCCAGACCGGAAAGAACACCTTAACCGGCCAGATCAGCCTCTTTGACGTGGTGGATGACGATGCCAAGAAGGACTTTGAAATTCGCATGCCTGAGGTTGGTGAATACCCCAAGGAAATGATGCTTGCCTTTGAAAAAGAGGTGCTTGGCATCTACATTTCCGGCCACCCCATGGAGGAATACATGGGCATCTGGAACAAGTACAAGACCGCTTCCAGCGCAGATTTCCTTTTGGATGAGGAAACCGGTGCCACATCTCTTATGGAAAATGAGAACAAGACCATCGGCGGAATCATTGCGTCCAAAACAGTGAAGTACACCAAGAACGACAAGATTATGGCTTTCCTTACAATAGAGGATATTCTGGGAACAGTAGAAGTTATCGTTTTTCCCAAGCAGTATGATATCTTTGGACAGTACTTAAACGAGGATGCGAAGGTATTCATCACGGGAAGGGTATCTTTGGAGGATGAAAAGGACGGAAGACTCATTCTTGAGAAGCTTACCCCCTTTGAGAAAATCCCCAGGAATCTCTGGATTCGCTTTAAGAACAAGGCGGACTACGAAGAGAAGATGAACACATTAAGCGATATTCTTAAGGATTCTGAGGGTATCGACAAGGTAAACATTTATCTTGATGAGGAAAAACAGATGCGGTCTCTCTCAAGAAGTCAGGACGTACGAGCCGACGAGGAGCTTTTGGAGTGCCTTAGAGGCGCCTTTGGTGAGGACAGCGTTAAACTGGTGTAGGGATTGAAATTGCGCTGTTTTTGATATAAAATAATCACAAACTTAAACCCACGTGCTCAAGGAGGCATACTATATGGCTAAAGAGATTAAAACGATAGGGGTTTTGACCAGCGGAGGCGATGCACCGGGAATGAACGCGGCAATACGTGCCGTGGTTCGTAAATCCATCGACAATGGATTGAAGGTCAAAGGAATCAAAAAGGGTTATCAGGGACTTCTTAACGAAGAGATTATAGATATGGAAGCCAGAAGCGTTTCCGATATCATTCAGCGAGGCGGCACCATTCTTGGAACTGCCCGTTGTATGGATTTTATGACGGAGGAAGGACAGCAGAAGGGCTACGAAATCTGCAGAAAGCATGGAATTGACGGCCTTGTTGTCATCGGTGGAGACGGTTCCTACAGAGGAGCACAGGCTCTCTCAAGACACGGAATCAACACCATCGGAATCCCCGGAACCATCGACCTTGATATCGCCTGCACCGATTACACCATCGGCTTTGATACAGCTGTAAACACTGCAATGCAGGCTATCGATAAAGTAAGAGATACATCTTCATCCCACGAAAGATGCAGTATCATCGAGGTAATGGGCAGAAATGCCGGATATATTGCACTCTGGTGCGGCGTTGCCACAGGCGGAGACGATATCCTTTTACCTGAGAAATATGATTACAATGAGCAGCAGATAATCAACAACATTATCGCCAACCGTAAGAAGGGCAAGACTCACCACCTCATCATCAACGCTGAGGGAATCGGCCACTCAACTTCCATGGCAAGAAGAATTGAAGCTGCTACAGGAATAGAGACAAGAGCAACCATCTTAGGATACATGCAGCGTGGCGGAAGTCCCACATGTAAGGATAGATACTACGCATCCATTATGGGCTCCTATGCGGCAGATATTCTCTTCGAAGGCAAGACCAACAGAGTTGTAGGCTACAGGCACGGAGAGTTCACCGATTTCGACATCGAGGAAGCTCTGCAGATGCAGAAGGACATTCCTCCTTATCAGTACGAAATCAGTAAAGCTTTGGCAATCTAATGATAACAAGTACAGCAAACAAACAGGTTAAACAGATCTGCAACTGGATAAAGTCCGCAAAGGACAGAAAGAGCGATCAAGTCTTCATAGCGGAGGGGCGCAAGATGTTTATGGAAGCCCCGAAGGACTGGATTAAGGCAGTTTACGCATCGGAAACCTTCATGAAAGAAAACGAGGGAAATCCGGTGGGTGAACGACTTAAAGAATTCCTGACCGAGAGTGTGACTGATGAAGTTTTTACCAAAATGTCTGACACCAGAACCCCTCAGGGGGTTCTTTGCGTTTTAAAAAGACCCGCTTACGACCTTTCATCAATCACCGATGTGAAGGCTCCTTTTCTCATGGTTCTTGAGGACATTCAGGACCCCGGGAACCTTGGCACCATTGTTCGTACCGCCGAGGGCGCCGGAGTTACGGGAATCATTATGAGCGAGGGGTGCGTCGACATTTTTAACCCCAAGACCATCCGTTCCACCATGGGCTCTATCTATCGAATGCCCTTTGTTTACGTTCCGGACGTGGTAAAGGTGGTTAAGGACTTAAATGGCAAAAACATCACTACCTACGCAGCCCACCTTAAGGGGGAGGAACCCTACCACGCCTTCGATTACAGGAAGCCTACGGCCTTTCTTATAGGAAATGAGGGCAACGGCTTAAGCGATGAGATAACAGAAGCCGCTAAGGTTTTCCTTCGAATTCCCATGGAGGGTGAGGTGGAGAGCCTAAACGCAGCCATTGCATCCGCGGTTCTCATGTACGAGGCCCACAGACAAAGAACAACGCTTAAATGTTTATACGATACATTACAAAGACCATAAGGAGGTAATGAAATGACTATTGGATTTATCGGACTTGGAAATATGGCTACGGCCATCATCGGAGGAATGTTAAAGGAGCAGATCTGCGAACCTAATGACATAATCGGATACGCAAGAACCGAGGAGTCAAGACAGAGAGCCAGCCTTACCTTTGACATAAAGATTGCCATAGACAACACGGAGGTTGCAGAGGAGAGCGATGTCTTATTCCTTGCAATCAAACCCCAGATGTTTGACACAGTTCTTCCCGACATAAGGGATTCAGTTAAAGAAAATGCCATAATCGTAAGCATCGCAGCAGGTAAAAGCATCGATTATCTCGAAAAGGCTTTTAAGTCGGGAACAAAGATTGTTCGCTGCATGCCAAACACTCCCGCATTGGTAGGTGAGGGCTGCACCGGCGTAAGCTTAAATGATGATGTTAACGCCGATGATGTAAAGACGGTTATGAACATTTTAAACTGCTTCGGTAAAGCGGAACTGGTATCCGAATCCATGATGGATGCCGTTGTTGCCGTAAGCGGAAGCTCACCTGCCTATGTATTCATGTTTATTGAAGCCATGGCAGACGGTGCGGTGAAAGCCGGTCTTCCCAGAGACAAGGCCTACGCCTTTGCAGCTCAGACAGTACTTGGCTCGGCCAAAATGGTACTGGAGACAGGCAAGCACCCCGCAGAGCTTAAGGATATGGTTTGCTCACCCGGAGGAACCACCATCGAGGCAGTGAAGGTCCTTGAAGAAAAAGGTTTCAGAGGAGCCATCGAGGATGCTATGGACGCCTGCGTAAAGCGCAACAGAGAGCTTGGAGCATAGGGCGCAACTTGACATAACTTGGCGCAATTGCTATATTACACTTGTAACAATTTTGTAACTTTTTTCCTAGAGGAGATTGACTATGTTAACAAAAGGCAATAAACGGTTTGCCTTTTGGGCTTTTTTATGCTTATTAATTCTTGCTTGCCCAAAGATAACCGCCAAGGCCGAATATAGCAGACTTCACCTGGACCCTTTTAACGGCGGTGTAGCTTCTTTTATCGACCCCAGCGTTTTGCAGGCCAATGAAGAAGCCACAGAAACTCTTGAATCGGTTAAGATTACAGATGTGGCTCCCGAAGAGGAATCTAACCTGGTAATGGCTAACGTGCAAAGCGTTCTTAACGTAAGAGAAGCCCCCAACGTTGAAAGCAACAAGCTGGGACTTTTATATAAAGACTGTGGTGGAACCATTGTTGAGAGAGGTGACGGCTGGACCAAGATTAAGACCGGTAACCTTATCGGCTGGTGCAGCAACGATTACCTGTTCTTTGGTGAAGAGGCCAATCAGGTGGCCAACGAAGTGGGAACAACTCTTGCAAGCTGTAAGAGCGGTGCCTGCAGATTAAGAAGAGAGCCCACCGACGAGGCTGAGATTCTTGGTTTTGTGGCCAAGGGTGAAGAACTTGAAGTAGTAGGTATATCCGAGGATAACTGGGTATGCGTTGACTACGAAGGTGAGAACGGATACGTTCCCGCAGAGGCAGTATCCATAAGATTTGTAATTGACCATGGCGAAACCATGGATGAAATAAAGGCCAGAGAGAAGGCCGAGAGAGAAGCCAAGAAGGCCCTTATCACCAACTACGGAGCAGCAACCGTCGGTGCAGACGATACAATGCTTCTTGCAGCCCTCATTCAGTGTGAGGCCGGTGGTGAGAGTTACGAAGGTCAGCTGGCGGTAGGTGCGGTTGTTATGAACCGTGTTCGTTCCGCAGCATATCCCGACAACGTATACGGCGTAATCTACGCTTCCGGTCAGTTTACCCCTGCGGCAGCAGGAAAGGTTGACCAGGTTTACCTGTCAGGACGAATCAGAGAAAGCTGCATTAAGGCAGCGGAAGAGGCCATTGCCGGCAACACCAACGTTGGAGCCGCATGCCACTTCAGAAGAGACAACGGAACAAGAGACGGTGTTGTTATCGGACATCACGTATTCTTCTAAGATATTTTTGGGAGTAGAAATATAATCGGAAAGGGTAGAAACAATGGATTTAAAGGGCAGGGATTTCCTGAAATTACTGGATTTTACACCGGAAGAGATACTTTACCTTGTGGATCTGGCAGCAGATCTTAAGGATAAGAAGAAAAAGGGTATCGACGTTTCTAACATGCATAAAGGCAAAGCAGTGGCTTTGATTTTTGAGAAGACCAGCACAAGAACCCGCTGTTCTTTTGAGCGCGCCTGCCAGGATCTGGGAGTTTTTACCACCTATCTTGATCCCGAGAGTTCACAGATAGGCAAGAAGGAAAGCATGGCTGACACAGCAAGAGTCCTTTCTAGCATGTACGACGGAATCGAGTACAGAGGCTTCGAGCAGGAGAAGGTTGAGCAGCTTGCCAAGTATTCCAAGGTTCCCGTATGGAACGGCTTAACCAACGAATTCCACCCTACACAGATGCTTGCAGACCTTCTTACAATAAGAGAACATTTCGGTCGCCTTAAGGGCATTAAGCTTACCTACATGGGCGACGCAAGATATAACATGGGCAACTCACTTATGGTTGTCTGTGCCAAGATGGGCATGCATTTTACAGCCTGCACTTCAAAGGACTATTTCCCTTCTGCGGACCTTGTTAAGACCTGCGAGGACATTGCAAAGGAAACCGGCGGAAGCATAACTCTCACTGAGGATGTGGATGCAGGAACAAAGGATGTGGATGTAATCTACACCGATGTGTGGGTTTCCATGGGAGAGCCCGTGGAGGCGTGGAAGGAGAGAATCGACGCCCTTTTACCTTACCAGGTTACCGGTAAAGTCATGAAGAATGCCGGAGAGGGAGCGGTATTTATGCACTGCCTTCCCGCTTATCACGACCTTAACACCGAGGTGGGCAGAAGTGTGGAGAAGAAGTTCGGACTTAAGGAAATCGAAGTTACCAACGAAGTTTTCGAGTCCGAGGCTTCTATTGTGTTCCAGGAAGCAGAGAACAGATTCCACACTATCAAGGCAGTCATCGCTGCCACATTATAAGAAAGAGAAACAATGGAAGACGACAGAGTTGTGCTCTGCGGCGCCAACGCCTACGAGCAGAAATATTATTTTAACGAGACTTTTGACAAGATCCCCCAGTCCATCAAGGATGAACTTCACGTAATCTGCGTCCTTTTCACAGAGGAGGTAGGGGGGATTTTTACCATAGTCTTTGAAAAAGACGGAAGCCTCTCCCTTGAGACAAGAGCCGAGGAGGACGACATCTACTATGATGAAATTGGAAGCGGCCTTTTGGTTGGAAAGATCAGAAGAACCAGACAGGAGCTTCTTGAGTCATTAAGCCTCTATTACAGAATGATTATATTGAAAGAGAATCCTTCAGACCTTTTGAAGGAGTTGGGTGAAGAGTAATGCTTTTTGTTATAGATGTGGGCAATACCAACATTAACTATGGTGTATACGACGGCGAGAAGCTGGTTGCAAGCTTTAGAATGATGAGTAAGATGCCAAGAACCTCAGACGAGTACGGCGTCATGATTCTTGGAATGCTTTATAACAACAAGGTTTCGGCTGAGGATATTGACGGAACCATCATCGTAACAGTTGTTCCCAATGTTATGCACGCACTTACAAGTGCGGTTATTAAGTATATTAAGACCAATCCCGTGATTGTGGGACCCGGCGTCAAGACAGGTATTAAGATTGTCACCGAGAACCCCAGAGAAATCGGCCCCGACAGAATCGTGGATGCGGTTGGTGCATACGAGAAGTACGGCGGACCTATTCTTGTCATGGACTTCGGTACAGCCACGACCTATGACTACATTACAGCTGACGGCTCCTTTGCGGCAGGTATCACAGCCCCCGGAATCAGAACCGCTGCCAAAGCTCTTTGGGAAGATACCGCAAAGCTTCCGGAGATTGAAATCAAGAAACCCAAGTCCATTCTGGCTCAGGAGACTATTTCCTCAATGCAGGCAGGTCTTGTTTACGGTCAGATCGGACAGACAGAATATATAATTAAGAAGGTTAAGGAAGAGACGGGAGTTGCCGACATGAAGGTGGTTGCCACCGGTGGCCTGGGAAGAATTATTTCCGCAGAGACAGACATGATTGATGTTTACGATCCGGACCTTACTCTTGACGGCCTTCGCATTATTTACGAGAAGAACAAAAAGTAGGAATTAATGAGCGGATTACAGATTGGTAACGTTGCATTACAATCAAATATTATATTGGCACCTATGGCAGGAGTAAGCGACCTGCCATTTCGCTTGTTATGCTCCAAGATGGGGGCCGGCATGGTCTGCATGGAGATGGTAAGCGCCAAGGCTATTTACTACAATAACAAGAACACGGAAGACCTTTTGACCATCCACCCCGATGAGGGAATCGTGTCACTGCAGCTTTTTGGCTCGGACCCCGAGATTATGGCTTCCCAGGCCAAAAGAATCGAGGAGAGACCCTTTCAGATTCTTGATATAAACATGGGCTGCCCTGTACCAAAGGTTGTGGGCAACGGCGAAGGCAGTGCCCTTATGAAGAACCCGGTTCTGGCGGGAAAGATAATTGAGGCGGTTGCTAAGGCAATCAAGAAGCCTGTAACCGTAAAGATTAGAAAGGGCTTTGACGATGAGCATGTAAACGCCGTGGAGATGGCTCATGTTGCGGAAGAAAGTGGTGCGGCAGCTGTGGCGGTTCACGGCAGAACCAGGCAGCAGTACTACTCCGGCAAGGCAGACTGGGACATTATTGCTGCGGTAAAGGATGCGGTCAAAATACCTGTCATCGGAAACGGCGACGTTGTGGACGGGGAGAGCGCTTTAAGAATGTTTAAGGAAACCTCCTGCGACGGCATAATGGTAGGTCGTGCGGCTCAGGGGAACCCCTGGATTTTTCGGGAAATAAATGCGTATTTGGAGAAGGGGGAGATTTTACCAAGACCATCTTATGAAGAGATGCGTGATGTGGTAAAACAGCATGCAAATCTCCAACTTGAGTTTAAGGGGGAATACACGGGGGTTCGTGAGATGCGAAAGCACCTTGCCTGGTACACCACGGGAATGCCCCATTCGGCGGCTTTCCGCAACAGCATTAACCTTGTGGAAACTGCTGAAGATATGATGAAAGCCATAGATGAAATATTTGGTTTTTGACATTGACAGTGCTATCTAAAATAGTTATAATACCTAAGATATATGGGGGACTATACCCCAATAAAGAATTTAGTTGAGAGGTGCCGGGAACACATGGACAAAGTAGCAGAAAAGACAGTGATGCTCACTTACGAAGGTTTAAAGAAATACCAGGATGAACTCCAGGAACTGAAGGTAAACAGACGTCAGGAAGTTGCACAGAAGCTTAAAGAAGCCCGTGCACAGGGAGATTTGTCCGAGAATGCTGAGTATGATGCAGCAAAGGATGAGCAGAGAGACATTGAAGCACGTATCGAGGAAATCGAGAAGCTTCTTAAGAATGTAGAAGTTGTAGACGAGGCTGAGGTTGACCTTAACGTTATCAGCTTCGGTTGTAAGGTTAAACTTTACGACGCAGAGTACAAGGAAGAGCTTGAATACAAGATTGTAGGTTCTTCTGAGGCAGACAGCCTTAAGGGCAAGATTTCAAACGAGAGCCCTGTAGGTAAGGCTTTACTTGGACACAAGGCAGGAGAGACCGTTAAGATCGAGACCCAGGCCGGTGTTGTAAAGTATAAGATTTTAGAGATTCAGAGATCAAATTAATTAATATAAAGGAGAAACCAAAGTGGCAGAAGAGCAGGTTAAGAACCAGGCCCCCGAGCAGGACATTCATCAATTGCTCAAGGTTAGAAGAGAAAAGCTTGCAGCTTTACAGGCAGCAGGTAAGGACCCCTTCAAGATTACCAAATATGATCAGACTCACCATACAGAAGAGGTGAAATCACTCTACGTCAAGCACGAAGAGGAACTTTTGGCCGGCCGAAAACCTGTTTCCACCGAGGGACTCTCAGAAGAGGAAGCCAAGGAAGCAGTCAACAACGATTACAACGAGAGACGTGCTATCATGGACGCTTCACCCATCCAGGTCTCAATTGCAGGCCGTATGATGAGCAAGCGTGTTATGGGTAAGGCTTCCTTTTGTAATGTTCAGGATAAGCTTGGAAACATCCAGGTTTATGTTTCAAGGGATGCTTTAGGCGAGGAGCCCTATGCGGAATTCAAGAAGCTTGATATGGGTGATATCATCGGTGTCAAGGGCTATGCTTTCCGTACAAAGATGGGAGAGATTTCAGTTCATGCTGAGTCCCTTACCCTTCTTTCCAAGTCTCTTCAGATTCTTCCCGAGAAGTATCATGGACTTACAAATACCGATATGAGATATCGTCAGAGATACGTTGACCTTATCATGAATGAGGAGTCCAAGGACACCTTCATCAAGCGTTCCAAGATTATTTCATCCATCCGTCGTTACCTTGACGGACAGGGCTTCATGGAAGTTGAGACTCCCATGCTTGTATCTAACGCAGGCGGTGCGGCAGCCCGTCCCTTCGAGACACACTTTAACGCTCTTGATGAGGACTTAAAGCTTCGTATCTCACTTGAATTATACTTAAAGAGACTTATCGTAGGCGGACTTGAAAGAGTATTTGAAATCGGCCGAGTTTTCCGTAACGAGGGTCTTGATACCAGACATAACCCTGAGTTCACTCTCATGGAGTTATATCAGGCATACACGGATTATCACGGCATGATGGATCTCACCGAGAACATGTTCCGTCATGTGGCTCAGGAGGTTCTTGGAACCACCAAGTTCATGTACGGCGACGTAGAGCTTGATTTCGGTAAGCCCTTCGAGCGTATCACAATGCTTGATGCCGTTAAGAAATATGCAGGCGTAGACTTTGATTCTATAGCTACCGATGAGGAAGCGAAGGCAATTGCTAAGGAGAAGCATGTTGAATTCGAGCCTCACCACAAGAAGGGTGACATCCTCAATCTCTTCTTCGAAGAGTACTGTGAGGAGAAGATGGTTCAGCCCACCTTCGTTATGGACCACCCTGTTGAGATCAGCCCTCTCACAAAGCGTAAACCCGACAAGCCCGACTATGTTGAGCGTTTCGAGCTCTTCATCAACGGCTGGGAAATGTGTAACGCTTACTCAGAGCTCAACGATCCCATCGATCAGAGAGAGCGTTTCAAAGCTCAGGATGCTTTGGCAGACCTGGGCGACGAGGAAGCCAACCACACCGATGAGGACTTCCTTAACGCACTGGAGCTTGGTATGGCTCCCACCGGCGGCATTGGATATGGTATCGACAGATTGACCATGTTATTGACCAATTCCCCCGCTATACGTGATGTCCTGCTGTTCCC